>Ga0206678_10002308_pt1 | contig 12142 bp, 12 predicted proteins | sample M180m12015metaG_FD_155453 | JGI IMG/M metagenome (GOLD analysis project Ga0206678, IMG submission 155453) | Ammonia-oxidizing marine archaeal communities from Monterey Bay, California, United States - M1 80m 12015 | ecosystem: Environmental > Aquatic > Marine > Intertidal zone | place: USA...
TCGTTTGGCGTAAAAACCGAGAGTAATAAGTATTTCGGTTTCCGCCTCTCATACCTTACTGGAGCTGAGGCTCAAGAGCCAGGCTTGCTTTCTAACTTACTTACTCCTGAGGGAGAAATAGTAGATAATGAAGGTGATGTTGCAAAAATTTCTGTGTCTGGGAGAGGTGCAATAATTGGTGTTCACGCAGGGAAGATTATTCCTTTAGGTTCTTCAAATGTAAATTCAGGCATTTTTTTACGAGGAGGTATAGGTTCGATACATCATAAAATAGGATTCGATTTCACAGAACACCATATCTCACAGCTTGAAGATCCATATCTACCTGGCTACGATAGACTAGCTTGGGGTGGGTATCTTTCTGGATTTATGGGGTATTGGCATATGGATACAAACCGTAGAATTAACGCTTACGGAGGGGTATTCAGTTTTGTCTCTCGCACCTCACCACTTAGATCGATAAACTTTGATACAGGCCTTCCAGATACAGGTCCTCGTTTCGATGCAGGTCTAGGAATTGAATTTGGATGGGTTCTACATATCTATAAACGCGCTCCTAAAGAGTACTGGTATTAATGCGGGTCCTTTAAATATGCGAGTTCTACATTATATATATATATCGGCAATCTCGATTTATACATTAATACTTCGTGTTATAGCTATTTTCGGACACTCACGTGCTAGAACCTTTTTAAAGATGCGTTCCTCGAATCATCTCCAAGAGCTATCTCAACTTACCCATAATCTAGTATCAAACTCCAAGCTTTCTGAATCAAACCCCATCCAATGGTCTTGGTTCCATTGTGCTTCACTAGGGGAGTATGAACAAGCAGCACCTGTTATAGAGGAGTACATTTCTAAGCACCCTGAGTCCCAAATTTTACTTACACTTTACTCACCTTCAGGATATACTCCACTCACAACCACTTCGTCTCCCAGTTGGTTACGAAAGAACGATCACATTACGGCTCTTCCAATCGATACACCATTACATGTAAGACGTTTTCTTGAAGCTACCCAGTATAGGATAAAGTTCTTTGCTTCTGCAAAATATGAGGTTTGGCCAGAATTAATAAAGCAATTGACGTTTGCATCCCCACCTATTCCCACGTGTGTTTTTGCGGTTCACGTCCTTCCAGATGCTACTTTGTTACGAAACTCTATGTCCGGAAAATTCCTAAGGAATACCTGGTCGAATATTTCTACAATCCTCACTCAAGACAACTCTTCTTCAGAACTTCTTTCTAAGATATCAATCGATTCAAAACCAGTTGGCGACCCTAGAGCAGATAGAGTGAGTCAAATCGCCAAATCAACAACGGCTCCTTCAGACCTTATTGCATGGAAAGCTTCAGCGCGAGTTGTAGTAGCAGGAAGTACGTGGCCTCCTGAAGAAAAAGCCCTCTCGGAGCTCACTTGGGATTCTTCTTCTAAGCTCATACTCGCCCCTCATAATATCGATGAAGACCATATTAACTCGATATTAAATCTATTTAATTCCTCTTCTGATCAATCTCGTGCTATTCTTTATTCTCACTGGGTTTCTTCATCAAACGATAACGAAACTACAATCCCTTCAATTTTAATAATCGATTCTATAGGACTACTCTCTTCGCTTTATTCCTTAGCAGATCTAGCAGTGATTGGAGGTGGATTTGGAGATGGAATTCACAATATCCTAGAGCCGGCAGCTAATGGAGTTCCAATTGTTTCAGGTCCTAACATTGGTCGTTTCCGTGAAGCTTTGGCTCTTCAAAACAATGAATCTTTGATTATTTCTCATAATCAGGCTCTTCTTTCTCAGACCATCAAGTCTACTCTGGATTCTAGTAATAAGATAAAATTATCTCACTCAGGACAAGTTGCAAAAGACTGGGTGTCATCTCAATCTGGAAGTGCGGAAAAAATCGCTCAACTTTTACCTTAATCTCCCAAAGAACTACTTAACTTTGCGCCCGCTGATGCCCGGATGGTGGAATTGGTAGACACGTCAGACTTAAAATCTGATGGCCGTAAGGCCGTGCGGGTTCAATTCCCGCTCCGGGTACATAACGGGAGATAATCGAAAGGTTGTCTCTCGTTTTTGGTTTCATCTATATCTAAAGTGTTGGTAGTCGTAGATATAAGTTAAATTACTGTATTTAGTATGGGGATTATCTACTCTTTATCCTTAAAAACTAACTTTACCCGCTATTGCTTAATACTCTAAGCGCTATCAATAATTATTGGCGTTTTTGTAGAACTCGCAAGCATGTAGATTTTAATATATAGTAACCTTCTGTTGCTTCAATTTTAATGTAATTTGTTAGCCATAATAAGGCTAATTGAACAGGTTTAAGCACATAAAAAATACCATTAGGAATACCAACCCTGGAATAAATAAGAGGTTGTTTAAGACTAAAGGATTGTCTGTTTTGCTGTTTTCTTTTTACTGAAATTTTGCTAAACCTATTGAATACCCATTTAATTACTACTCTATCCAATATTTGAAAGCTTCTAGGATTTTTAATTCTTCCATGAAAATATTTTAAAGGGAGCACTGCAAAGGATTGATAACCAAAAAACAACAATTGAGTTGCGTTTGAAAATAAATCATATGAATGCATGAAATGGTACAATTTAGAGTACACAAAAACCCTATCTAAATATGTATTGACAAATTGTTTCTCGTATCTTTCCCATGCTTTAATATCTTTTCTATCTGTTTTAAAATAATCTAACAGAAGAGTTATAAGATATTCGTTTTGTTGACATATTAATTCCATGCCGGGACTAAATAACGGGTCAATAAATGAACCCGCATCACCAATTACAGCAACATTGTCTTTGTGCATTTTGGTGCAAACATATGGTAATGAATTAAAGTGATTTAGTTCAGACCTTTTTGCATTTTTAGTTATTTTATATAATAGCTTATCTTCTTTTATAGATTGATTAAAATAGGATTCTGCATCACTAAATTTTATGTTATTTTTATCGTAAACAACTCCAATACTTGTGGTTGATTCATCCAACTTAATTAGCCACCACCATGAATGAGGTTTCAAAAAATGCGTTGTACTATTAGCTTTTGCTCCAATGGCATTTTTATTCCAATAAGATGTACCTTCTCTATCCCATGCTGATTGTGGTGGTAAATTTGTAAAGTGTGCCGTTATTGCACCTGTGTTTAAAGTGATCTTTTGATCATTCCATTTAAGCTTTTTCTTGACGTATCTAAAATTTCCAGATGCATCTATAAACCAACGCGTTTCTATATCAATTGATTTCCCATTAAAAGTAATATGCAGTACACTTTTATGCGTTTTTAGATCTACATCATTTAATACAGCTGGTCGTAATACCGTAATGCCTCTTTTTTTACATTCCTGTAACAAATCAGCATCAAAAATTGAACGATTTAGATGATATCCATTTGAAATGGACTTAAAAGCGGGACTTGCAAATTCAAAAACTGCCGATTTGTTAGAATTAGGTTGCTCATTAAAGATAAATCGTAATCCTGTTTTTTTAGTTTGCTTTGAGAGAATATCATCGATCCCTAAACGGTTAAGAAAAATAGACGAAATATCTGCAGTAGCCTCTCCTACCTTTGCTCTGCCACCCCCTTTGTCTAATATTAAAACCTTTAGAAAAGGGGCTTTTTTTTTAAATTAAGGGCAAATAATGCACCTGAAATCCCACCGCCTAAAATAGCTACATCATATTTTTCTAAAGGGATAAATGCCATAAATAGTAAAAGAATTATTGGTTTGTGTATAAAGGTTTATTCATTAGAATATTAAACCTAAAGTCTTATGCCTACACCAATTTGAGGTAGTAAAAAAGTTTTTCTTAATTGTTCAGGTCTATTTGGACTCTCATGCTTGGACCCAAAATATATAGCACCTCTTAGTTGTGGTTGAACGTATAGCATTTGCTTATATAAGTATATTTCATGACTTAAATATGGAGTCAAAAACCAGGTTGAAATTCTAAACGACTCTGCATCCGTGGGCTGTTGAATATCAAAATATTCCCATCCTAATAGAAAACCAATATATGGGTTACTTTCTTTATTTTTAAATAAATTTAATTTGTATTTACCTGTGACAGCAAATTCAAAACCAATTCGAACATCAGTTTCATCTTGCACATTTTCAAAAACACCTTCCTTACTAAAATTTGGTACATCACAACTCAGAAAGTAACCTCCTAAGTTCATGTCTTTTTTTTCGTCCAACATGTATGTTAAGGTAACCCCTGCTCCCCCTAAGAAAATGGTTGCAGGTTCAAGCTCTAAACGAAATTTCTTATCACTTAATTGAAATTCATTATCTTGAGAAAAAATAGGATTAATGAGTATAATTGAAAAGATAAATAACCAGAATGTTCTAAAATTTAAGTGTCTCATTTGATTTTTTTTCAATTTAATAAATTCAGGTTAAATTTCATCTCTATTTTACGAATTAAATGATAAGAATTTTATTTCTATTGATGTTTTCATTACTAATGAAAATTTCTTTTTCTCAAGAAAAATCATATCCTTTTTTGTTAGATGAACAAATCCCCTTTCTAATAGGAAATTACATTGAAGATAGTTGTGTTTCTATATCTCATTTACGCAAAACAACAGACCTGCTTACAAATATTGATATTACTAAAGTTAATGGTATTCCCCTTGCGAAAAGAAGGAAAGCATTTATAAGGCATGTAAAACACCTTAGTGAACAATTAGAAGAAATTGCTTTAGATAAAATAAATGTAAATGACAGCATACTTAATTTAATCAGCGAATTAGAACACTTAAAATTATCTATCATTGAAAAATCTAAAACTAATCTTACTCCATTCCCTACAAAAAAAGAAAAAAAGGAAATAGTAATAAATTCACTTAAAAGTGAAAAAAGAATGCAGTATCCCATATTACCAATTAGTAGCATAAACACAAATAATACTGCTTATTTTAAGTCTTTAAACGAAGGCAAGCACAAATCGTTTAAAGCGCTACAGAAAATTAAGGGGATAAAGTCAAGAAAAGAAATGGCTGTGATATTTAAGAAACTAAGCTATACGGGATCAGCACCCAAAATTAGAACCTATGCTCTTGATCTTGATGATGAATGGTCTTTAAAATGGGGCGATGAAGTTCATACTGATGTTGCTGCTTCAAGAATTTTTGCTGCAATTGGGTATGATATTGACCACCCTTACTGCTATAAAAACGGAAAGCTTATGCTAATTTTCGACGGTTCAAGATCAATAAATAATTGGGAGCAACTAAGAGACAGTATATATGAAATTTATGCTACTGATTTAGAGCCTTTTTTTCTTGAAGAAGGGATTGTAAATCAAAAAATGGCAGTTGAAAATAATGAGCTAAGTTGTTATGTCGGTAATAACTATGTTAAGTTTATAAAATGTGGGATTGAAGCCAGACCGGACAGGGTTAAAAGATTAGGCACTTTTCTTCCAGATCAACTATATAATCATAAAAGACTAGAGCTCCGAGGGGCGCTACTATTGCATGCATTTATTGGGAATTGGGATACCAGGAAAGAAAACACCTTATTAACTACTGTACATGATGGTAATTATAATTACTATGTTTCGGCTGTATTTTCTGATCTTGGAACAAGCTTTGGTGTGTCCTACAGTATTCTTTGTGCAGATTTTAAGGTAGGGTTAGTAAATGAATTCCCTTGGGAAGTCGCCATCAAAAAAAAGAATAATGTATGTTTAAAACACCCAATAAATGAATTCCCGATTTCATATTCAAGTATAGATTATAATGACTTGAGATGGATGGCAAAGCTAATTTCACAATTAGATAGTTTAACTTTAAGGAAGTGTCTGTCAAAAGCTAAATGGCCCTATCCCATTGAAGAACTGTTTTTCAATAAACTTGCTTCAAGAAGAGCCTCAATTATTTCTTCATTTGATCTCATTGACCCTAATCCTATTGAATATGATCGAAATATCAATATCGAAGAAAATGGGGAAATAATAGTTAAAAATGGAAAATTAATTGTTGATTATAAAATAGAAGAAAATCCAGAAAGTTTCATTAGTAAAAAAGGAAGGAAAAGAAATTATGGGTATTAGAAAGATATTTCTTGTGTTGTTGTTATTGCCATTATTTCAGTCTTTCGGTCAAGGCGTTGAAACACAGAGAAAATTTGCTTTTCCTCAAAGCGTAACCATCCAAGATTTTGTCACTAATACTGAAAATTTAAGTGAATTTAAATCCCATTATCATTCCTTAAACCTTTATTATGACTTGTATTTAGATAACGAAAATAAAGATTTATATAATATGGGGTATTCTTTACGCTTTAGAAAAAGAATAATTAATGACAGTATAGTAAGTTATACGTTCCAACTTAAAGATGAAATAAGTTTTGAAAAAGACATTAGAATGGAAGTAGAAGAAAAAGAACTTGATTTTTATCGTGTGAAAGATGAGGGGGAATGGATTCGATTACCAGATGTTCTGGATAAAATTTTTAATCTGTATTCGACTTTATCATCTAAACCAGATTCTAATTTGTTTTTTCATCAATTAAAATTAATTGAAAAATGGATAAAAATAAAAGCGAATGGGTCAATTGCTCCTTTCCAACGATTACGTTACATTGATTCTTTAACTTTTGATCAAAACAAAATAAAAAGTTTAAAGCCGATCCTCATTGGAACTTCTTTCAGAAAAAGAGGGCATATTTATGTTGATAGTGTATATACAACTGCAGAAAAATTACCCTTTAATAGAAAAAACAGAAATAAAACGCCCGATTTTTTTAAGCTGAACACGAACTATAATTGGTTGTTTGAGTCATCTATAGATAATTCTACATTTATTTATTTAAAAAATAATAAATCTGTAAAAATAAAAGAGTATGAAGTTGAAAATAAATTTATTAATGCACAAAAAGGCCTTGACTTGCTAAAGAAATATGAAGAAATAATGGTAAAAAGATTGGGGTTACACATCAAATATGATTCAAAGTATCACCAGAGTATTCAATTGCTTCAATAAATTTATCGTTAATGAAAATTACTCCTTTTAGTCTTTTTGATAAATTTATTGACCTGTCATTCAAAAAGAATGGTCTTGAATTTTGCCAAATAGATTTAGGAGAATACATCATGGAATATTGGATTAGCAAAGCTGACAAGCCTGCTGTGGTACTTCTTCATGCTTTTGGACCTAATGGTAAATATTCCTGGAGAAAGCAAATCAAAATTTTAAGTAAAGAATACAAAATCATAATTCCCAACCTTCTATATTTTGGCAACTCCACCAAAAAAAAAAATTCAACCTATAATATTAGTGAACAGATTGAAGCCTTAACACAACTTCTAAAACACCTTAAATTGGATCATTTTATCCTTGGAGGGACCTCATACGGTGGTGCTATTGCGTTTGAGTTACTTCATGAAAAATCCTTTTCAATTCAAAAACTATTTATCACCAATTCACCTGTTAAATACGTATTCAATGATGGTTGGGATAAAATAATGAAAGATTTTAAGGCAAATAAAAAATCGGATTTGCTAATTCCCAATGATTATATTAAGCTTAAAAAGTTACATGATCTAACTAATTATAAAAAAAAATATTATCCGAAATTCGTGTTTAAAGACATTTATAATACCATATATACTCATCAATCACAAGAGAGAAAATATCTGGTAGATGCGTTTGAAGATGACCAAAAATATCTAAAATATCGTGTATATAAAACAGATGTGCCCATTTTATTGGTTTGGGGAGAAAAGGACCTTATTTCTAAATTAAAAACGGCTAAATATTTAAAAAGACATTTAGGTGAAAATGCACGATTAGAAATTATACCCAAAACAGGACATGTCCCTCATATTGAAAAGACAGCTATTTTTAATAAGATATTGATTGATTTCATCTCGAATTAAGATATAGCTTTTTATCTTTTCCATTCAAAAAATCCTATTAAAGCCATAGAAGTAAAGACGATAAACCCCCAAACATAAATGTATATTGGCATTTCCATAATACCTTTATATTGAAAGAAAAACCCCCAGATAAATATACCATTTGTTTTCGTTAAAACACTAACCCACATACCTATGTGCAAATAGTTTTCATATGGTTTACATCGATTAGTGTGATAATGCAATTCATCGATAAACTCATGAGAATATCTGGTAATGAATAGGGCAATAAAGAAGGGCAGTGACACCAGAGGCCTCCAAAACATTGTAATCAAAGAAATTTCCATTAAAACTGAAGTCAGCAGTATGTTTCTGTGTATTTGTAATTCGCTATCGGTAATATCAATTTCAACCAATTTTTTATGAGTTATCGCATCAAGACCCCACAATACAGAAAATAAAGTAGCGGACACCAAAATGATAATTGCAAAATCTAATGGCTGAAAATTATCCAAAAATAAAAACATAAAATAAGGATGATAAAAATATTAATACGCAAGTAAATAAATTCATCCACTGATTCCACATTGGATTATCTGGTGATTTATTTAATAAAAATAGATTTAAAAAACGCCATATGGAAGGGGTGCAAAATACCATAAAGTAGATTAAATCGTTGGCTACAAAGAAACAAACTATTGTACTCACTAAATTGATAATGTGCAATAACTTTATGGTATAACTAACACCTATTACAACAGGAAAGCTCTTAACTTCATTCATTTTATCCATTTCTCTATCAGGAACATCTCTTATAACTCCACCAATAAAAACCTGCAACGAACAATATATAAAAAGCAAAATAACATGGGGTTGGTATACACCATTTGCGCCTATTAAAACAAGACTCCCCCATACTAGGCCAATAAGTAGATTTTTAACTAAAAATATATTTTTAAGCCGAAATAAATAATTATTAATTTTAAAGTTAAATGAGTATATAAACCCCAGTATAGATGATATTGTAAGAATCCATAAAACATCTTTTTCTAGAAAAATGAAAGCAATTGGAATTGCACAACAAACAAGTTGAATGAAAATTATTAAGTGCGAAGGAAAGCTAAAAAATCGATAAATATTTAATCTTAATTTATTCTCCGGAACAATACATTCATTAAATCTGTATATTAAAAACAACCCAGAAATATTGCACCAAATTAAAAGCCACAAGATCCATAATGAAGAATTATTAGAAATTGTTGCTCCAGATAGCAGCAATGAATTCGATGCAATATGAAACCAAAATAAATTTTTAAACGTTACTTCATTTTGATTTATGATCATATTGTTTTTTTAGATTTAATTTAATTTAGTTTAGTTAAAAGATAGATGTATTGGATAGTCTTCACGAGGGTTTAAATAATGATAATTTTGAAGAGGCAAATCTAACTTTTTCTTACTTAAAATTCTACTTTATTTGTGCTGTATTCTCAAAGTTAATATATATAATAGTTTAACTCACGGACTGTAGTGTTGAATTAGGTTAGAGTCTTGACTACTCCAATAAATGTTCTCTCATAAATTCTTTTGAGAATTTAAATGATGCATTTCGTGCGTCAATATTTCCGCCATAAACAGGTCCCCTTTTAGCACAAAAGGCTAGACTAAGTTTTTGCAAAAAAGGCGTTCGAATCGGGAAGTTTAATCTCTTAGTAAGTATTGTGCCATCATCTTTCATAGTATAACTACAGTTTGAGAGTATATAACCTTTAGGGTCAACGATGGGCTCCGAATCTCTGTCAAAAGCATGATGTGATTCGCGGTATACTGTAATATTAATATTAGCACCTGAATCGGATGCTTTCTTTACTAATTCAACACATTGATCGGCAGGGGTCCAATTGTCTAATTCACCAATTTGAATACTTATTGGAGAAGAAGTGAAATTTAAATCTAAGGGTTCGACAATACAGGGAGGGTAAAATGATAAATGAGCGGCAAAAGAATTAGTTGGATTTATAGCATGTATTAAGGGCTCCCATCCTGAGTATAGCGCAACCCCTCCACCTAAACTCCATCCAGTGATTGCGATCTTTTCTGAATTTATTCTAGGATGGTTACTAAGGACTTCAAGTGCCTTATAGCTATCTAGAATCATCATCGCAGTTGTAACAGCAATTTGGCTCCCGACAGTAGATGTTACATTTCGGCTTTCGAAACTCTTAACTTCAAATGTAGCAATCCCCATTTCATTATACATCTGTATGTATTCAAGATGGTGCTCTGCCCACCCTTTACTTCCAGCAACAGCTATAATCAAAGGGATTTTTGTATTTCCTGTGTTTTCTGTGCTTGCTTCGGGTAGGTTTAGGATGCCAAATACATCTTGTGATTCTTGCTTATCTAGATTGATAATAATGTCTCTAAAATTAAAAGGGTTAGCACTATCAAAATCTATTTTTTCTTGAGCAAGAACAGGTTGGATGATAAGGAGAATTAATATTTTAGCATACAACTTTTTCATAGTACCTGTATTACTTGATTAATATAAATTAATTATAGCCACCCTTATCATAGGTCATTCAAAGTTTCTAGGATTGGGATAGTCTTTTCATCCATCTCATGGCAAAATAGAATACACAAATGGTGGTAATAAATATAATTGTTGCGACTATTTCCTCTTTAGTTAAACTGCTTAGTAACCATAGAATTGAGGCAACACCTATACCTGGAATAATAAACCCTCCAGGCGCTTGATATATATATTCTGTAGTGCTTTGTTTTTTGATTCTAAGCTTAATGGTTGCAAAAATGACAAGCAGGTAAACTAGAAGAACGGCAGCACTAGAAAGTACAGCCAATTGTTTAAATCCGCCAGAAATAGCAAAAATAAAGATCAATGTAGCAAAGCAAATAATAGACCAATATGGTGTAGCATATTTTTTATGAACTTCACCAAGGAACTTGGGGAAAAGACCATTGTCCGCACCAGCATATATTACACGGGGAGTATTAAATAAACCAGAGCTTAAAGCACCAAAACAGGAAATGGCTGCAGCAATAATAATTATAGTTCCTCCTACTGAGCCTACAATACGTTCTGCAACGGATGCTAATGGAGCGCTTTTAAATAACTCAAGTTCTGTGCCCATTACTGTCCCCATTATACCCTGCGTTACTGTCTGCAACAGTATGTATATAGTGATTACTATAGTACCACCGAGTAAAATACCCCTAGGAATTGTGCGTTTAGGATCTTTGATTTCACCACTTGCTGCAAGTGTAGTTTCGAATCCCATAAAAGCAAAAAACAAAATAAGTGTAGTGTTACCAAAAGTCCTTATAGATGGTAAATGTTCCCAATGCAGATTTTCTGGATTAATTTGACTGAAACCGAAAATTATTATTCCTAATAAGGGTAATAATTTTATTACAGTAATCAATTTAATTAAAGCTACGCCCTTTTTTGTGCCACGGATATTTATTATCACTAAAAAGCCAAGGAGTACAAAATATAATAATCCGCGTATCCACGGATTTGAGAAAGCAGGAAAAATTACTGAAAGAGAATCAGTAATAATATTCAGTAGTGCAGCTAATCCTAAAATGCTTCCACCAAAAACAGCTAACCAGCTCACAATAAATCCCATTAAATCTCCAAAGGCACTTGTTACATAAGCATAACTACCGCCGGATGTTGTAACGCGTGTGCCAATTTCTGCATAACAAAGCATTATGGAAGCCATCATTATACCGCAGAACAAATAAGCGTATAAACTGAATCCACCCAGATTGATACTGATAATTGCCGGTAGCGCAAAAATACCGGCACCTATTGTAATGTTGATAATGTTTAGTGACAAACCATATACACCAACCACACGTTTTAAGCCTTTATCTTTTGTTGTAGTGGCCATAGTTGATAGAGTTTAGTTTGACATGTAAAACAGTAAAATAACTGAAAGACTGATCAGAGGCTACTCGACAAGAAACACCTTTTCTGCCGTACCGTCGTCATAGATATAGAAAACAATTTGGCCTAGAACCTCATTAACTTCTCTACCAAGTTGATCAATGATTTTTACCAATTTCCTACTTACTTCTTGATCGTCAATTTCAATATTTCCTGAGGGGTCAAGGATTACATTAAACTCAACTCTTTCAGATAGGCAAGGATTAGCAGAATGCATACGCCAGTTGTAGAAGAAATAGTAGTAGTTCAGTTGATTGTTACTTGAAACGGTGGTGCTTA
>Ga0206678_10002311_pt1 | contig 12136 bp, 8 predicted proteins | sample M180m12015metaG_FD_155453 | JGI IMG/M metagenome (GOLD analysis project Ga0206678, IMG submission 155453) | Ammonia-oxidizing marine archaeal communities from Monterey Bay, California, United States - M1 80m 12015 | ecosystem: Environmental > Aquatic > Marine > Intertidal zone | place: USA...
GGTTTCTAATAAGTGTCCCCATAAACCCTCACTATCACCAAAGCTAATTAATATTAATGCAATCAAAGGACAAAAGATTAAAATAGATATTAATAAAACTATTATCTGCCAGAAATCTAAAGTCCTTATATTTAGTGGCATGCTGTTTACCAACCAACGCGATCAATAATCTTTTGAGATTCACGAGATAATTGTGCAATTTTCGAAATTGGTAATTTATCTTCTTTGAAGATACCCCAACTTTTTAATTCAGCTGTAGATTCCACCTTAGGATTTACTGGATATTCAAAATTTATTTTACCATATAATTTTTGTGCAAACTCATCAGTCAGAAATTCTAATAACTTTATAGCCAGACTTTTATTCTTTGAGTATTTAGCCACCCCACCTCCAGAAATATTAACATGTGCACCCCTATCATTTTCTCCTTGGTTCGGGAAAACTAAATTGAGAGAACGGGCCCATGCCCTTTGGTCTTCTTTATCAGAATACTTTAATTTACCAAAATAATAATTATTTATAATTGCGATATCACATTGGCCTTCAAAAATAGCTTTAACTTGCGCTCGATCATTTCCCTGCGGTCTTCTTGCAAGATTAGACACTAATCCCAATGCCCATTGTTCTGCATTTTCCAAACCATGCTCAGCAATTATCGACGACATCAGGGCTCTGCTATAAACGTGGCTTCCAGGTCTTGTGCAAATTTTTTCTCTCCATCGCGGATCCGCCAAATCCTCTATTCTCTTTATTGAACCCACTTTCACTCTATCTTTTGAAGTTACAATAATCCTTGCTCTTTTTGAAAGACCAAACCAGGTATTGTCTGAGCTCCTTAAATGAGGTGGAATATTTTCTAACAACTTCTTGGACTCAATGGAGCTCAATAAATCCATTTCCTGATAGATATATAATCTTCCAATATCTACAGTTAACACAACATCAGCTGGACTATTTTTTCCTTCAGATCTAAGCCGTTGAGCTAATCCCTTAGTAGAATATATGACATTAGTAGATATGCCTGTTTTTTTTGTAAATTCTACGAGAAATGGGTTTATGAGAAAAGGTTGACGATGAGAATATATATTTAACTCTTCACTTGTTAGAAAATTTGAAGAAGTTAAAAATAATACGATTACTATTCCCAGAATTTTAATTCTATTCATTATTTAAATTCCAATTTTTATTTATTGTTTCACGAGCCTTTATAACCTTAATATTACCTTACTAAAACTGTCAGGTTTTTCGATATACTCCAACTTTATCGACGCTGTCAATAACTTATTAAATTTGTCAGGTAATTTGTGACACTATTTTAGCTTCATTTTTAATTTGAAAATTTATTGACAGATTTGATATTAATTCTACACATAAAAATCTTTTACATTCTGCAATTGTTGAAACGTGTAGCGCGGCCCGTCGATCTTTTGACAGATATACCTTTGGAAGGAAAGTTTTCAAGCTGCACAGTTGGCTGGACTGGTAAGAAAAAAGTAGCCCAAGTCCTGCATCAGTTGCAAAAAAATACTGTAAGAAAATGAATCACCTTGTTTAAAAAATTATAATTACATCGTGATAATCTCAAAGTGAGAATGGTATCTTTAAACCAAAATTGATAATGGTGGGAGCCATACCTTTACCTTTGATAGAGGCTAGATATCCCAACCCCGCACTCAACCACAATCTTTCAGAAAACTTATAATCCAATTCTATCTGACCTCCAGCCAAAAGACCTCCTTTGGTTTCCACCCCGCCGCCGCCAGCAGCTCCAATAAAAACTTCTGGCGACAAATTCCAACGTTTAGAAAGCGAATGACGATACCCCAATCCTAATAATCCCAATGCATAACCACCAGAATCACCTAACATAACCGTCTGGGCTTCTCCTATTAAATAAAAATTATTGTTAAGAAAAACATCCAATGATGTAAAATTTAAAACTGGATTTGCATTGCTTTGTTCACCAATTTTTCGAAATTCCAAGTTTGCTAATTGGTAACTAAAACCTGTTGAATATTGAAAGTTTTGACTTTTTATCAATAAATTGGGTCGCTTGAATATGTACGAAGTACGAATATAAGGAGAAAGAGCATTAAAACTTCCATTAAACGCAGCTAATGATTGAATACCCATTTCTAGATCCACTCTCTTACTTAATGGTACTCTGCCTCCTAAGCCAATAGACCCAAGAATTCCAGGTCCTGTATCGATATCCCCACCTCCACCAAAGCCCAAAGAAACATCTCCAAACATTTGAAAATTTTGCTTTGCCCAAACACTCCTAGTTCCAAGCATAATATTCATATAACCTTCCCCATCACCCAGAAAAGCGCCATCACCGGAAATAAAAATTTCTCTATTTGCATTTCTCTCAAACGCTATTTCCACCCCAATTAATGAAACATTGCCTTGCTGTACTTGAGATCGAGAAACCACTGACCCCGGGATATTAAAGGTTCTTAACGTTGGTTTTATGGCTAAAATATCAGGCAGTTTTTGATTATTGTTTTCAACCCCATCAATCAGATTGTTAGTAAGGTAACTAAAACTCAGATTAAGTGCAGGCGTCTGAATCGTTGATCCTTTAATGTAGATGTATGAAATACCCGTTTCCATTGAAAGTGTTGGAGTTAAAAAACTACTTATGCCAGCATAAGTACGGGTCATCAAACCATCGCCAGGGACTTGTGATGCTCCTCCTCCTCCTCCCAGAAAAGTGGACAAATTTAGAAAATAATTTGATGTAATTGGATACCTTTTTCCAAATTCATATCCCCAAAAGAAAGCCCCTCCCGCATCACCCAATGCGGCCGAATAGATGCTCTGCCCAACGTAATAGTTATCTCCCATTTTCCATAAGGCTGTTAAAGAATGGAGACCTTTAATTGTCGACTGATTAGAGTAAAAGGTATCTAATCCAGATCTAAGTTCAATTTCCTCTGCATTGACCAAGGCTGTGAAAGAAAAAAATAAAGTAAACAATATAATGCCTATATTTTTGGTAAATTGAATTATTAAAAGTGTTGATTTGAAATACATTTATTATGATCCATATAAAGCACAAAGATTAATTTTCAAAACTTGAAAAAAATGTTTACCCATAATAAGTTAAACAAGCAACAGATCCAAAAACTATCGAAATTTTGACTTAAAATTCTGACTAATACAAAAAAGAAAAGTATGCTAAATCATACATTTTCTAAGGTAGTAAAAATCGCAGGACAAAGAAAAATGCTTACACGCTATCTAGTTGTTACCGGTGCAAGTATAACTCAATTTACTATTATTGGCCTGCTATTCTCATACGGCATATTTTTCAAAGAACTCGAATTGGAATTTGGATGGTCAAGGACCATGCTTTCTAGCTGCTCAGCCATAGCATTTTTATCTATGGGAATCCTTGCGATCATAGGTGGTCACCTAACTAATAAATATGGCCCAAGCCTTGTTTTAGGCATATCAGGTATATTATTTGGTTTGGGCTTTACTTTAATTTCTCAAATAAGCGAACCTTGGCATTTATTTATAATTTTTGGGATATTCATCGGCATAGGTCTAAGCACCCACGATGTTGCAACATTATCTACTATTGCACATTGGTTTCCAAAAAGAAGAGGCTTTATTACTGCAATAGTTAAAATAGGAACAGCTTTTGGTCAAATAATGTTACCCCTTATAGCAGCATTTTTAATTTTAAAGTTTGATTGGCGGCTTTCAACTATAATAATTGGCCTTACAGCAGCCTGTTTATTATTCTTATCAGCATTTTTAGTTAAGTTACCAAAATCATTAAACTTGAAAGACAGAACAAGACCTATTGATGGAATTTTTTTTAATATAGCTTCTAAGTCACCAACATTTAAAAAATTATGTGCGATTCAATTTCTCTACTTCCCTACTTTAATGACAATTCCCACTCATATTGCAGTGCATGGAACAGATTTGGGAATGACACAGACAAAAGCTGCTTTCTTGTTGTCAGCTATTGGAGCCGCAAGCATTGTGGGTCGATTATCAGTTGGTATATTTTTGGATAAAATGGGAGGAAAAAAATCATATTTATTTTGCTTTATACCAATATTACTAAGCTTATTAATTTTCATATTTACCACAAATCATATAATATTATTTATATTTGTAGCACTTTATGGCTTTGCGCACGGCGCACTGTTTGTTGTTGTTTCACCAACCATCGCTGAATATTTTGGATTACGTGACCATGCATCCCTTTTTGGAATTGTTGTTTTCTGTGGAACAATAGGGGGGGCAATTGGACCAATATTAGCAGGAACTGCCTTTGATTTTACTGGGAGCTATAACACAGCATTTGCAACATTATTTGTTCTCGTTACACTAAGTTCAATAGTTGTATTAACCTTGCCAGAGACAAAGAGAAGATGATTTCTTCATAATAGAAAGGAATGGAAATGGAACAAATTTTTGAAGGTGGATGTGCATGTGGTAAAACCCGCTACCAGGTAATAAAAAAACCAATGTTCGTACATTGCTGTCATTGCCATCTATGCCAACAACAAACTGGATCTGCATTTATACTTCATGCTTTCTTAGAGCCTGAAAATATTAAAATAATCTCAAGCAACCTGACGACCCATAATATGCCAGCAGGCAGTGGTCAAAGACACATCGTAAAACGTTGTGCACATTGTGCTACGGGTATTATTAGTCATTATGGACCAAAAGATACATTAAGTATTATTAAAGTTGGCACTTTAGACGACCCCAACCTTATGCCGCCAGATGCTCACGTTTTTACAAAAGATAAGTTGGATTGGGTAACTTTGCCAAAAGGCATCCCATCATTTGAAAAATTCTACGACTTCGAAGCAACTTGGTCCAAAGAAAGCTATCTTAGATTATCAAAGGTCAGAAAAAAATAATAAATAAATTATTTGTCTAAGAATTGAATTAGCAGAACTTACATAAAGCAAATTAATACTCATAATTAATATTAATTCAATTTTACCTTTGTATTATTTTTATCGTATGGCCCTGTTGAAATTACTGTACCGTCTACCAGCTTATTTAGATAACTAGCTTTTAGTTTAAGCCCAATAATAGAAAACTCTGGGTCTAAAAAAGCTAATGCAAGGGTCTTGTCCACTCTATAACCAAATGAACTGGACGTAACTGTTCCAATAACTTTATCGTTAACGAATAAACTATCGCCCGGTTGAGGTGCACTTTTAACATCATCGATAACAATCTGAACTAAACTTCGTCTAAAATCATTTTCAGTAAAGTTTTCTAACGCCTTTTTTCCGATAAAATCTTTAGACATATCCAAGAAACGACCTATCCCTGTTTCAAATGGATTATACTCTGTTATCAAATCAGATTTCCAGTGTAGGTAACCTTTTTCTATGCGCATGCTTTCCGCAGCAATTGATCCAAAAAGTGCCATATTAAAATTCTGGCCAATTTGAGACAACTTCTCAAATACAGAGTCAACAAACTTGAAATCAACGTGTAATTCCCAAGCCAGTTCCCCACTAAAAGAAACCGCCATAGCAAAAACAGGCACTTGATCAATTAAAATTTGCTGCGCTGTCAGCCACTTAAAATTATCCCAGTCTACTTGCGGAGATACTACCTTAAGGAATGATCGAGAGTTTGGACCCGCAATTACTAAAACATCATAACTATTCGTTGAAGATGTGATTTTGATAGATTTATCTTCTGGCAAATGATCCTTTAGCCAATCCATATCGTGGTGTTCTGATGCCGCGGCTGACCCATACAAGATACTTCCATCATTTTTTGTTACTAAAGTGGCTTCACCCTTAATATTTCCAAGCTCATTTAAAAAATAGCCAAGTGAAACCTTCCCAACCCTCCTTGGTACTTTTGTGCACATTATACTATCAAGCCATTCGTGCACACCTAAGCCAGTTATTTCAAATCTATTAAATCCATTAACTTCCATCATGCCTAAATTTGAAGAGACAGCCTCAACTTCATTCTTAACTACATCATGCAAATTTCCATAACGAAACGTTAAATCAGCATGAAAATTCTTATTTTCTGTATAATAATTGACACGCTCCCAGCCATTTATAGTCGTAAAATTCGCTCCTAAATTTTTCAACTTTACGTATAACGGGGAAACCTTCAAAGGTCTTCCGGCTGGACGATCCTCATGTGGCATATGAAATCTAAATTCATTTTGATAATCTTCAATCGCTTTTTTAGCCGTATAAGATACGCTAACTTCAGGTCCAAACCGACGCGGATCCAAACACCAAGTATCGTAGCAAGCCTCTCCGTGTGCAATAATTTGAGCCAACAGCCATCCGTGGCCACCACCCTCACCGATACCGGCTCTCAAACCTGTAATACAATAAGCATTCCTTATACCAGGTATTTTCCCAACTAAGGGTAAACCATCTGGTGTATAAGTAATTGGGCCATTGATTACCGTATGAATTCCAACATCTCCTAATACTGGTAGCCTAGAAATGGCTCCTTCCATAACATCTAAAACCCGATCAAGGTCGTCAGGACATAAGGCGTTAGAAAAATCTTCTGGTATTCCCTCTAACCCCCAAGTTTTACAATTTTGTTCATAAAAACCAATCAACAAACCATTTTTTTCTTGCCTTTGATAGAAATCTGAAATTGGACATCTAATCAATGGCACCCGAAAACCCAAATCTACCAATTCTGGTATATTTTCAGTTAACATATATTGATGTTCCATTGACGCTACAGGAAGAATACAATCCATTAACTTTCCAATTTCATTGCATCTATATCCGCCAGCATTCACAACTTTATTTGCACGAATCTCTCCTTCAGGAGTTTCTACTAACCAGCTATTGTCATTACAGTGGCTCAATCCAATAACTGGAGTTTTTCGATAAACTTCAGCGCCAGCTTTTCTAGCACGCCTAGCGAGGGCTTGACATAATTGCGCTGGATCTATGTCACCATCAAGCGGGTCCCAAAGGCCCCCTAAAATATCGTCAGTATTCAATAATGGATGTCTTTTTTTTGCTTCTTTTGCATCAAGTACCTCAAAAGGAATGCCCATTCCCTTAGCCTGACTAACAAAGTGATGATAACCATCCAAATGATCTGTTGTACCAGCAATGCGGATTCCACCAGTTCCATGGTGGTAGTTGATTGGATAATCGACATCTTCAGATAACTCTTTATATAAATTGATAGAATGGGTTTTTAAACCAAGCATAGTTTGATTGGGGCCAAAGTTAGTTACCTGTGCTGCAGAATGCCATGTAGTTCCGCTAGTTAATTCATCACGCTCAAGTAGTATACAATCAGTTATTCCCTCTTGAGTTAAGTGATATAACGTGGAGCACCCAGCTATTCCTCCACCAATAACAACAACATCAGTTTGTGATTTCATTCTACTTCCTTAACATATAATCAACAATCACTTAGAAAGTTTTCTCAGTAAACACATAACATTACTTTTTTTTTATAATATTTCTAATTTGATTTTCCTAAAAGTGTCTTTAAGCTTTGCAACACTAAATCCTTTAAAGATAATTGACTTATGAAAACTCATGGAAAAAAAAGAGCTGGTGGTCGCGCAAGTAGAATTAAATTGCGCTCATCGCAATCAGAAGCAATTAATCCAAGTCCTCCTGGTCAAATTTCAGGCACATATAAGCCACTATCCAATAAAGAAATGGCATTAATAATTAAAACCGCATATCGATTATTAGAAGAAATTGGGATAGGCGATGTTCCAGAAAAATTAAGGAAGCAGGCAGTTTCAAAAGGTGCCACCTTTAAAGAAGATAGATTACATTTCTCAAAGAACTTTGTAAAAAATATTGTACAAAATGCCTGTAAAAGCTTTACACTCTTTGGTCGCTCAACTGAATTTGATATTACAGTAGGTGGAAATAAATCTTATTTTGGAACAGGAGGGGCAGCAGTCCAAACTAAGGATATTGAAACAGGAGAATATCGAGCATCAACATTGAAAGATGTTTATGACTTTTCACGTTTGATTGACAAACTTGAAAATGTAAGTTGGTTTACTAGATGTTGCATAGCAACTGAAATAGAAAATGTTTTTGATGTTGAGTTAAATACTGCCTATGCAATGCTTAAAGGCACTAATAAACCTATTGGAATTTCATTTACACAACCAGAATTTGTAGATCCAATCATAGAGATGTTTGATATTGCATTAGGTGCCACAGGAAATTTTGCTAAAAAACCCTTCTGCAAAGCCCACATTTCACCAATTATATCTCCTCTGAGGTTTGGTGAAGATGCTTTTGACGTATCACTTGCATGCATAAAACAAGGAATGCCAATTAACGCTATAATCGCTGCGCAATCTGGTGCTACCGCTCCTGCAACTCTTGCAGGAATGCTTGCTCAATCAACAGCGGAAACCCTTGCTGGGCTAATTATGATAAACGTCTTTGAACCTGGTTACCCTGTTATCTTTTCAAATTGGCCCTTTGTTATTGATTTAAGAACTGGAGCATTTGCAGGATCAGGCGGTGAAACTTCTGCAATGAACGCAGCAGCGGCACAAATTGGTAATTTTTTGGAACTTCCTACCGGCGTTGCTAGTTCCATGAGCGATTCTAAGACAGTTGATGCACAAATGGGGTATGAAAAAACGCTATCCTCCACCGCTACGGGGTTAGCTGGGGCAAACATGATTTACGAAAGTGCTGGAATGATGGCCTCATTACTTGGAGTTTCATTTGAAGCATTTGTAGCTGATAATGAAATGCTTGCCACTGTTCAAAGATTAATGCGTGGAATAGAGGTAAATTCTGATACATTGGCATTTGACACAATAAAAGAAACTGTTTTTGGACAAGGGCATTTTCTTGGTGGTAATCATACCATTTCAGCAATGCAACGCGATTATTACTATCCAAAATTAGGCAATAGAGAAACACCTACAGTATGGAAAGAAAGTGGGGGAAAAAATATGGAACAGCGGGCAAAAGAGGAGGCAAAAGTAATTCTTAAGAACCATAAGCCCAATTACATCAACCCGAAAGTTGATTCCATTATTCGGAAAAAATTTAATATTTTACTAAAAAATTGATAGAAACCTTGATGAGTAAGAAAAGATCTGAAACTATTCTAACAAATGAAAAGCTCCCTTAAGATAACACCTATTACTGGCTCATTAGGAGCAATCGTTGAAGGTTTAGATCTAACAAAACTAGACAAGCAAAGCCTAAAAACCATCAAAAACGCTTTAGACAAGTTTTTAGTTATCAAGATACCAAATCAAAACCTTGGTCGTTTCCAATTATCAAAACTAGGTAGCAAATTTGGTTCATATTTCCATCATCCAATCGTACCAAACGGCTATAAAGATTGTCCAGAAGTTTTGGAATTACTAAAAGACCTGAAGATACCACGGTCTTTGGCGGAGAAAGTTGGCATGCAGATATAACATGGCTAAAACCGAGCGGGCATTTATCATTTCTTCATGGAATAAAAATTCCAACTGTAGGCGGAGATACTTTGTTTTCGTCGACAATTTCTGCTTTTGACAAGTTGTCTCCGGCATTACTATCTGGGATGACTGCCCTACACGCTTACCATTGGAGTGAAGGCAGACGGAACCATGGATTGCAGAACATCCCGTTGTTCGCTCCCATCCAGTGACAGGTAAAAAAGGTTTATATGTAAATAGAGTGTTTACTGCACGGTTTTCGAATATGACGGTTTCTGAAAGCAAACCCTTACTGGAATTTTTGTTTTTTCAAATGGAAGCGCACGAAGTGACCTGTCGCTTCAAATGGAATAAATGAGATGTTCTAATATGGGATGATCATTTTACTCTGCATTACCCAATAAATGACTTTTCAGGAGTTAGAAGAAAAATGATCCGCACTTCGGTAACGGAAGCATTATAAATACTTCTTTTGACAAATTTTTAACTAAATAATAAGATTTATTGATACAAAAATGGCGATTGAATTCTCAACCGCCATTTTTTTATTTAAAATAACTTAGTTAAACCACCAGCGTTCTGATGCTTTACCGCCATCCATATCCCAGTTAGCTGCCATTTTCCCGTGACCAATCTTATTAGAAAGTCCATTAATATAATTAGCAAACATTGGAATTGTAGCTCCACCATCGTCGTGAATTAAAGCCTGACATCTGAAATACATGTCTTTTCGTTTACTTGTATCAAGCTCAGCTCTTGCTTTTACAACTATCGCATTAAATTCGTTAGCTGCATCAGTACCTCTCCAAGCTGTATCGTTCCAACTGGATCCTTCAACATATGCTGCAGAGAACATCCAATCTTCTGTTGGACGACCACCCCAATAACAAGCACTCCATCCATGCGCGTCATTGTTCCAAACGTTAGACCAATATCCATCATCTGGCACACGATTTACTTCCACATTGATACCAGCTTCACCACACGAGGCGGCTATCAACTGCGCTGCATCAACAGCACCACTAAAGGCTGCATTTGAAGCGGCAAGAGGGATAGGACCTGAATGCCCTGACTTTTTATAATGATAACTTGCTTTGTCAGCATCAAACTCTCTTTGTGGCAAATCAGTATTTGTATACATATTTGCCGAAGAAATTGGGTGATCATTTCCTAAAGCACCGTGGCCAAGTAAAATCTTATCTACTAACTCTTGACGCTTGATTGCAGTCTTTAGAGCCATCCTTAGGTCATAATTATCAAATGGCTCAACATTTAAACGCATACCAAAAGTATAATGCAATGTACCAGTATTTTCGACAATATTTACATGGGGCACTTGTGCCAACAAATCTACTGTTTTTGCATCAACACGATCGATTACGTCTGCTTCACCATTCATTAAAGCATTCTGACGAGCGACTGAGTCAATAACAGATGTTTGAACAAGTCCATCAAAATAAGCAGCGTTTTCCTTCCAATAGTTAGGGAAACGTGACGCCTCCAATTTCACACCAGGCTCAAAATTCTCAATTACGTATCCGCCTGTGCCGACACCGCCACTATAATCTGCAACGCCATCTACAGAAGGTAGAATTTTGAAATGATAATCAGACATAATGAATGGCCAGTCAGCATTTGCTGCTTTTAATTTAAAGACCACTGTATCACCATCAACAGACATTTCTTCCAATGCCTCTAGTAAACCTTTAGCACCTGATGTGCTATCCTCACCTCTATGATGGTTAATAGACGCGACGACATCCTCTGGCGTCAATGTCTTACCGTTGTGAAATTCAACACCCTTCCGGATCTTGAAACGCCATGTGATAGCATCATCAGATGAATAACTTTCAGCCAATTCAGGTTGTAGCTGGCCTTCATTATTTATCTCACATAAGTGGTTTCCAGATGCGTAACATAATGCATTTGCAAAACCATTTTCAAATGTTGCCGGATCATAAGAGTCTGTTGTTGACCCATGTCCAAGAGCAACCCGCAAGGTGCCGCCCTTTTTTGGTGTTGAAGCTTCTGCTTGAACAGCCATCGTAGATGCGGCAGCAATAGTAACACCCATGGCGGTCGTGCCTTGCATAAAGTCTCTTCGACTAATTCGACCAGCAGCATATAGTTTCGACAGTTTGTCGATTGAAATCATAGTATAACTCCCTATTTTGTTCGTTAACTCCCATTGCACTTGTGCTCACAAACTATGGGAGATCTGAGTTGGTGAAAACCACCTAAGCTTCGATAATGGAGCAAATCCCCCCTATTTGGCAAGGTTTTTTTTGAAACGTAGCTAATTAATCTCAAAAAAAGTGATGTTTTGATTTGATATTCTTACAAATTGAAGTTTACCCCAACGTCACTATAGGTTTTATGCATAAGAACTTCTTAAAATATTTTAATCTGAAGAGACTATATTTGAGTATAGATCATAATTTGAGTATAAATCATAAAATCAATTTCTTTATTTTAAGATCTATTAATTGAAATCTTGCAATTTCCTTGGAGAACCCTTTAAAATAGGTGAAATGAAATGAACAGGAATTTGCTTTGCATCCTATTATTATAACAGTTATTCAGAGAATCATTCTTGGCTTTGTGGCATTATTTTTTGTTTCTCTGATTATCTTTAGTTCAATAGAAATGTTACCTGGTGACTTTGGTCAGGCAATACTAGGACAAAAAGCACTACCAGAAACAGTCGCA
>Ga0206678_10002335_pt1 | contig 12079 bp, 15 predicted proteins | sample M180m12015metaG_FD_155453 | JGI IMG/M metagenome (GOLD analysis project Ga0206678, IMG submission 155453) | Ammonia-oxidizing marine archaeal communities from Monterey Bay, California, United States - M1 80m 12015 | ecosystem: Environmental > Aquatic > Marine > Intertidal zone | place: USA...
TGGGGTAATTTCTATGTAATGTAACGTTTAACAAGTCAATTAGATCAATGAAAAAAAACTTAATTAAGATTTTCTTAAATTGCGGCCATATTGAGCTAATTGAGGAAGCACAAATTTAGCCAAAATTTACAGTATATGACCAAGGTCAAATATTATTACGACACGAAAACATTATCGTATAAAAAAATTGAGCGTTCTAAGGTTCAAATGCTTAAGCGTGTCCTTTTATTTATTACCAGTTCTAGCGCTATAGCCCTAGGATTAGTGCTCTTATTCTTCACATTATTTGACTCTCCAAAAGAGAAAGAACTAAAGCGAGAAATTGACAACTTACTTGTTCAGTACAAGTTATTAGCTGGCCAAATTTCAAACTCATCTATAATATTAGATGAATTACAAGAACGCGATGACAATATATATCGTGTTATTTTTGAAGCTGAGCCAATAGATGCAAGTATTCGAAAAGCTGGTTTTGGGGGAGTAAATAGATATAAAAAATACGAGGGATTTAATCATTCTGATCTTATTGGTGACTTAAACAAAAAAGTAGACCAATTATCTAAGGCTATATATGTACAGTCAAAATCTTTTGATGACGTTCTTGATTTAGCACAAAACAAGGAAGAAATGCTATCCCATATTCCAGCAATACAACCCGTGGCGAACAAGAATTTAAAGCGAATGGCTTCGGGATACGGAAATAGAATTCACCCTGTTTACAAAACCAAAAAAATGCATTGGGGCATGGACTTCTCAGCACCAAAGGGAACTGAAGTATATGCAACGGGTGACGGAAAAGTTGAAAAAGTTAAAAGGTCTAAGCGTGGTTATGGAAATCAAGTACGCATAAACCACAGTTACGGATACAAAACCTTTTATGCGCATCTTGACAAATACATTGTTAAAAAAGGTCAAGTTGTAAAAAGAGGAGACCTGATTGGATATGTTGGAAGTACTGGAACTTCCACTGCTCCTCACCTTCATTATGAAGTTGTAAAAGACAAAAAGAAAGTCAATCCAGTTAATTATTATTACAACGATTTAACGGCAGAAGAATACGACAGAATGTTAGAGCTATCTTCTCAAGAAAATCAATCTTTTGATTAATTTAGGGCTATGCCTTTAAAACAAAAACCTATCAAAAAATTATACTACTCTATTGGTGAAGTAGCTACGATGTTCGATGTCAATAACTCCTTGATTCGTTTTTGGGAAAAAGAGTTCAGTATAATTAAGCCCAAAAAGAACAAGAAAGGAAACCGTTATTTTACAGATAAGGATATTGACAATTTCAAAATCATCTTTCATCTAGTAAAAGAAAGAGGATATACACTTGATGGTGCTAAGAAAAAGTTGCGAGAAAATAAAGAAGATACAATTCAGAATGTAGAAATTGTCAATCGATTAAAAGACATCAGAGCTCAATTAGTGGCCATTAGAGAAGTACTTTAACTTTTGAGATCAAATTCAACGTGATGTTTAGACAACTTTGCAACCAGAGACATCCCTAACTTTTCTACTCTAAGAACAACTTTTTTTTCGGTTTGATAATCTACAACTCCTTCCATTCCTTTTAATGCACCGTCTTTAATTTTCAATTTAGATCCGGGTTCAAAAGAAATAACATCTACAGATTCGTGTTCTCCTAAAAACTTTTGAATGGCTTCGATTTCTTTTTGTTTTACACAAGCATGCTCTCCTAACCAATAAAGAAACCTCACTACACCAGGAGTTTCTAGTATGACTCGTTTCTCAAGCTCACCTGAAGGAGCTTTAACAAAAATATACGATTTAAAAAGAGGCTCTTCAACCCATTTCTTTCTATCTGACCACTGCTTAAGAGTTTTTTGACATGGGCAATAGACTTCAAAGCCTTGCTTAATAAGTCGATTAAAAACCTTCTTCTCGTTTCTGGGTTTAGTATACAACACTCTCCACTCCATATTAATTCTAAAAAGCTAAGATTTTGACTTTAATGACTACAATGTATATACTCTTCAAAAATAAGATTATTTTTGACTTACTATATTACTGAAGCAATTAGATCAAAGAAATATTTTTCAACATTGGATACTAAAAAAATACTCGTTACTGGTGGGGCTGGCTATATTGGCTCTCATACCGTAGTTTCATTATTAGAAGCAGGTTTTGAACCAATCCTAGTAGACAATTACTGCAATTCTCAGCCTTGGATAATTAAACAATTAGAAGAGTTAACTGGGCATTCCATAAAAAACTATGAAGTTGATTGTACTGATAAATTAGCACTTGAAGCTGTCTTTTTAAAAGAAGAAATCCATGGAGTCATCCATTTTGCAGCATTAAAAGCAGTAGGAGAATCTGTAGAAGATCCTTTAAAATACTATCAGAACAATATAGGTTCCTTAGTTTGCATTATTGACTTAATGAATAAATACAAGGTTAAAAACTTAGTTTTCTCATCTTCATGTACGGTATATGGCGAAGCTGACTTTTTACCGGTAACCGAAGACCATCCAATAAAAAAGGCCGAATCTCCATATGGATTCACCAAACAAGTATGTGAACAAATGATTAGTGATTCCCTACTTTCAAAAAAACTAAATAGAGCTGTAACACTACGTTATTTCAATCCGATTGGAGCACATCATTCTGGATTAATTGGCGAACTTCCTTTGGGAACACCAAACAATCTAGTGCCATTTATAACACAAACAGCAGCAGGTATTAGAGAGGGTTTAACCGTTTTTGGGAATGATTACAACACCATCGATGGTACATGCGTAAGAGATTACATTCATGTTATGGATCTAGCTGAAGCTCACGTAAAATCACTCCAAGTCCTGGAACTCAATAAAAAGTCTTACACGTTAAATATCGGAACTGGTAAAGGAAGCTCTGTATTAGAGGCAATTCAAGCCTTTGAAAAAGTAAACGACATTAAGCTCAACTATAAAATTGGAGCTAAAAGAGAAGGGGATATAGAACAGATCTATGCTGAAACAACTTTATCGGAGACCACTCTAACATGGAAAACCAAACGAACTATTGAAGATGCTATGCGAGATGCTTGGAAATGGCAACTTTACATTCAGAATAAGCAATAAAAAAGTCCCGTTTCCGGGACTTTTTTATTATTGTAACTTGAAGTTAATCGGGACTGTAAAACTACAGGGGACAGATTTACCTCTTTGTTTAGCTGCTTGTAATTTAGGAATCGAATTCACTAAACGAAGTGCTTCAGCTTTCAGGTGTTTATCTTCACCTCTTACAACTGTAGCTTTCGTGATTCTACCACCTTTATCAATTACGAACTGAATAAATATCTTTTCAGAAACACCCATTTCTTTTGGTATAGCTGGATATTTAAAGTTTTTACGAATATGCTTCATTATTCCTTGTTGAAAACACATATAGCGTTCTTCTTTAGAAACATCTTCACAACCTGGGAAAATTGGTTTATCCTCTACAACAGCAAAGTTAAACACTTCATCATCTTCCTCTTCTTCCTCAATTTCTATAATTTCATCTTCGTCAGAATCGGTTTCTTCGATCTCAAGCTCAACCTCAATTTCCACATCATCTTCCACAATTTGAATAACTTCTGGCGGTGGTGGTGGTGGTGGTGGTGGTTTTATTTCACGTTGAGTAACAGGAATAACCTCGTCATCTTCTAGAGCTAATTCCATTGTTCCCAAGTCAGTAGCTGACTTTTCGTAACTTTTCCACTCAAAAGCTAATAGAGAAGCCGAAATAGCGAATACCAAACCAATCTGGATAAACATCCCTCTTTTGGTTTCTAAATTCGCTTTTGGATTCTTTTTGGTTTCCATAGTTGTTTATTTATACGGTAAAATTAAGCATTTAACCAAGGATTACAAAACACCCTTACTTTTTATAATTTCAGATAGAATCAAAGCAAAAAACAAGCCTAAACAATTTGCAACAATATCCATCCACTCTCCCTGTCTTCCACTAATAATTGAATGTTGAATTATTTCTACCAATACTCCAACAATAGCACCAATTATAAAAACATAAATCCATCTGTTAACGATAGAATTACTTCTCTTCGTATTTGAGAGACTTGATAAAAACAGCAAAAATGAAAATATGGCGTAAAAAATAAAATGTATCCACTTATCAGAAACAACAACTGTAGGTATTGTCGATGAAGGAATAAAACTTCCTACAGCTATCACAAGAACCCAAATTATTGAAGGTATAGGTGAATACCAGAATTTTTTATTAAGCACCAACTAAATCGTTATACTGCTCTGCAGTTAACAAATCCTCTAACTCTTGCATATCAGAAATAGCAACTTTAATCATCCAACCGTCGCCGTAAGGATCATTATTCACAACTTCTGGAGCATCTTCTAGCGACTCATTAAATTCAATAACTTCTCCTGTAATAGGCATAAAAAGATCCGAAACTGTTTTCACTGCTTCCACAGAACCAAAAACTTCGTCTTTCTCTACAGTTTCGCCTTCTGTATCAACGTCAACATAAACAATATCACCTAACTCCTTTTGTGCGAAATCAGTAACACCAATCACAACATGATCCCCTTCAACGCGAACCCATTCGTGGTCTTTTGTGTACTTTAACTCTTGAGGTATATTCATCTCTAAAAAATTTTGTCAAAAATAGTAAAATACTAACTCTCAATACAACACTTAGTAAATAATTACACCAAGTCTAATTGTTTTAAAACTCTAGGTGATGCAACAATAAAATATGGATTTAATAAATCTTCTTTATTGTATTCAAGTGCTTTTTTCGTTTTCACATTCAACACTTCTAAACCTACCTCATTACAAATAACGTGTGCTGCTGCAGAATCCCACTCCATTGTAGGTGCAAAACGTGGATATACCTCAGCATTCCCTTCAGAAAGCACAATGAATTTTAAGGAGCTCCCCATCGAAACAATTTCAGGATTTATCAATCGATTCATAAAACTCTTAGTCTCCTCATTTAAATGTGACCGAGAGGCTACAACTCTTAGTCCCTCTAAAGTTTCGTTTGCTGACTTCTGTAATGAATGTGTGAATCCTTCAACCATTTTGTAGGCACCTGAGCCTTCTAACGCAAAAAACAACTCAGATGTTACTGGGGTATAAACAACACCCATAACAGGCGAACCATTTTTGATTAAAGCAATATTTACAGTAAATTCTCCATTTCTTTTAATAAACTCCTTGGTTCCGTCTAATGGATCAACCATCCAAAAATAATCCCACTTAGATCGTTCATCGAAAGAAATCTCAGTACCCTCTTCACTTAATATTGGCAACTGAGAAGATTCAAGTTTTTTAACTATAATATTGTGAGCTGCTTTGTCGGCTTTAGTCAGAGGGCTGTCATCTTTTTTATGTTCTATACCAAAATCTTCTTCAGTATAAATTTTCATAATTTCTTGACCCGCACAAACAGCAGCATCTTTAGCAAGATCTAATAGGTTTGGAAGTTTTATCTCTGTGATACTATTCATTATTTTGGGCTAAATATTTGATCAACTGCTCAACTGAAGAATTTAGGCTTTCTGTAGCCGTATGAATAACGACTTCGGGTTTTAAGGGTTCTTCAAATGGAGATGATATACCTGTAAAATCTTGTATCTCTCCTTTTCGAGCTTTTGCATAAAGGCCTTTCACATCTCTTTGCTCACAAACTTCCAATGGACAATCTATAAATACTTCTACAAATTCTCCGTTTGGAAACAATGATCTAACAAAATCTCTATCTTCTCTTAATGGAGATACAAAAGCACTTAAGACTACAACACCTGCATCCACAAAAAGCTTTGAAACCTCGCCGATACGACGGATGTTTTCTGTTCGATCTTCTAGTGAGAATCCCAAACCTTTATTTAAACCCATTCGCACATTATCTCCATCTAAAAGATACGTATGCCAGCCTTTTTTAAACAACTCTTCTTCTAGCTTCCCAGCAACAGTAGACTTTCCGGAACCAGATAAACCTGTAAACCAAATTACCTTAGATGAATGTCCATTGTTCTCTTGACGATCTTTCTTTGAAACTTTATGCAGATGAGGTATAATATTTTGATTACTCATCCTCTTTATTTTTAGAAGCTCTGGATTCTGGGTTTAAGCCGAAATTAGTACCATACCAAGCACGTTCGTGAAAATAGTATAAAGCCATTTTTACGATAGCTTCTGACAAAGCTACCCAAGTAGCTTTCTCAGTTGCATTTGGATCATCGCTAAAAAACCAACGAGCAATAATAAAAGTCGTTACTGAGGCTATTATTCGCCAAGTAACCGATTTTGCAATATGTCTTCTTTTTGATGCCTGCATCTTATATAACCATTCCTGAAGCAACTGTATTATTGGTCGCTTCATCGATTAATATTACGGAACCAGTGATACGATTTTTAGCATATGAATCGGCAAATATTGGTTTTGCCATGCGCAATTTCACACGTGCTATATCATTCATCCTTACTTCCAAATCCTCTTCATTTCTATGAAGTGTATTCACATCTACTTTATAACGTACTTCTTTAACTATTGCACGAACTTCATTACTCGTATGACGAAGAAGATACTTCCCTCCGGGAGCTAATGGCATATTATCTAACCAACACATCATTAGTTCAACTTCTTGAGCTACGTCAGGGCAATTATTAGGACGTGCAATCATATCGCCTCTAGAAATGTCTATATCATCTTCTAAAGTAATAGAAACCGACATCGGAGCAAAAGCTTCTTTCACCTCTCCATCGAAAGTATCGATGCTTTTAATTTTCGATTGGAAGCCTGAAGGTAGCACAACAACTTCGTCTCCCGGTTTAAATACGCCACCGGCAATTCGGCCAGCATAACCTCTGTAGTCATGAAATTCATCAGAGTGAGGGCGAATAACATATTGAACTGGCATTCTACAATCAATGTGATTATGATCGCTAGCGATATGTACCGTTTCCAGCAAATTCAATAACGTTGAACCCTGATACCAAGGCATTTCTTCAGATCGATTTACAACATTATCACCGTGTAATGCTGAGATAGGCACAAAGTGTATATCCTGAACGTCAAGTTTAGATGCGAAGGCTTTATATTCTTCAACTATTTTATCATAAGCCTCACGACTATAATCCTCCAAATCCATCTTATTAACACATACAATAAGATGTGGTATCCTAAGAAGAGATGCGATAAATGAATGACGGCAAGTTTGTTCTACCACTCCTTTTCTAGCATCGATTAAGATTAATGCAAGATTTGCAGTACTTGCTCCGGTAACCATATTTCGTGTATACTGAATATGACCCGGCGTATCGGCGATAATAAATTTACGTTTTGGAGTCGCAAAATATCTATAGGCTACATCAATCGTAATCCCTTGTTCGCGTTCTGACCTTAAACCATCCGTTAAAAGAGATAAATCTACATGTTCAAGACCTTTACGATTACTTGCTTGTTCAACCATTTCTAGTTGATCTTCGAAAATAGTTTTCGAATCGTAAAGTAAGCGTCCAATAAGAGTACTCTTCCCATCATCTACACTTCCTGCAGTTGTAAAACGCAGTAAATCCATTGTCTTTTTCGTGTTTTCCATTAGAAGTATCCTTGTGTTTTGCGGTCTTCCATAGCGGCTTCTCCACGTTTATCATCTGCTCTATTTCCTCGCTCAGTTTGTCGAGCTGCTGATACTTCATCAACAATTTTTGCTAAGGTATCTGCGTCCGACTCTAAACCTCCTGTGATGGTGATGTCTCCTAAAGTTCTAAATCGAATTAATTTATTCACAACTTCTTCGCCTTCTCTCAATTCTAGATATTCTGATTCTGGCAAATAGGTATTATCTCGTAAAACAACATTTCGTTTGTGAGCAAAATACAGTGAAGGAATCTCAATATTCTCCATCAATATATACTGCCAAATATCCATTTCCGTCCAATTAGAAATTGGAAATACTCTAAAATGTTCTCCCTGACAATGCTTTCCATTAAACAAATTCCAAAGTTCTGGTCTTTGATTTTTAGGATCCCACTGTCCGAAATCATCGCGGTGAGAGAAAAAACGTTCTTTTGCTCTTGCTTTTTCCTCATCTCTACGCGCACCACCTAAACAAGCGTCAAACTTATGATGCTCAATTGTGTCTAATAGGGTAACTGTTTGCAAAGCATTTCTACTAGCATTTTTACCCATTTCCTCACGTACTCTCCCTTTATCTATAGACTCCTGAACAGCACCAACAATTAAATTAGCTCCTAAACGCTCTACCAAAGCATCTCTAAACGCAATAGCTTCCGGAAAATTATGCCCTGTATCGATATGTACTAGGGGGAATGGGAATTTAGCAGGATGAAAAGCTTTCCGAGCCAAATGTGTAATCACAATAGAATCTTTCCCACCAGAGAACAATAAGGCTGGGCGTTCAAATTGAGCTGCAGTTTCTCGCAACACATATATCGCTTCAGACTCTAATTCACGTAAGTGATCTAAATTATAATTCATAGTCTTTCTTCATTATCAAAACTCACTACTGAGCTATGTTTCACACAAGCCATAAATATAAAAATATGCACGCATTTATACTGGTAATAATTGGCATAATTTATGACAACACATATTTAGTATCTTTGAACCCTTAGAAAAGAATAACATTATGAAACGCCTACTTTTTTCTCTCATACTCTCAGCTACATCATTCGTATGTTTAGCGCAAGATAAAACCAATACATTTCCTTCTATTGACATAAAATCTATAGAAGGGAAATTAGTAAATACTGATCTATTTGAAAACGATAACCAACCAATTGTGGTTAGTTTTTGGGCCACTTGGTGTAAACCTTGTGCGAAAGAGCTAGATGCGATTACTGAAGTTTATGAAGAGTGGCAAGATGAAACAGGTGTAAAAGTAATTGCTATATCAATAGACGATGCTAGAAATGCTGCAAAAGTAGCTCCTTATGCCAATGGTAAAGACTGGCCTTTTGAAATTTATGTTGATGCAAATAGTGACTTAAAAAGAGCTTTAAATGTTAATGCCATTCCTCATACATTCCTACTGAATGCTAATAAAGAAATTGTTTGGCAGCACACCTCATACTTTGATGGAGATGAAGAGGAACTATACGAGGAAATCTTAAAACTATAATAAATACCTTTTATGAAAAACCTACTTTATGGATTGCTTTTCTGTTCAGGAAGCATACTCGCACAGGGTATTCAAAACGGACAATTGAGTGGTAATTTCCAAAGTGATTTTCAAATCTACGTTGAAGATGATGCTTTAGACTTCAATCTTCAAAATCCGAGTTCTGGATTTCCGAGTGAGCAATTTTTAGCTAATGGCTTTGCAAACATTACTTACACAAAGGATAACTTTAGCACGGGAATTAGATATGAATCGTATCAAAATGCATTACTAGGCTACCCTTCTGGATATAAAGGAGAAGGTATCACATATCGTTACGCACAGTTTAACAAAGATGGATTGGATGTTACTGTAGGTAATTTCTACGAGCAATTTGGTAGTGGTATGATTTTACGTGCCTACGAAGAAAGAAACTTAGGTTACGATAATGCTTTTGATGGTATACGATTAAAATACTCGCCACTAAAAGGAGTTTATTTAAAATCCTTAGTGGGTAGACAACGTTTATTCTTTGAAAAAGGAGAAGGACTTGTTCGAGCAATCGATGGAGAAATATCACTAAACGAATCTTTTGAAAAACTCTCTGAAGCTACAACTCAAATTTTATTGGGTGCAAGTTTCGTGAGTAAATTCCAAAAAGACTTAAACCCTCAATATAATTTACCCGAAAATGTAGGTTCTTGGGCTAGCAGGATGACTGTGAATCACGGAAGGTGGAACTTTGGTGCTGAATATGTTCATAAATACAACGACCCATCAGCGGTAAACAACTACATCTATAAAAATGGAGATGCATTTTTGATGAGTGGGAGTTATTCTAAACGAGGTTTTGGAGTTTCTGTTGCTGCAAAGCGCATCGACAATATGGATTTCCGTTCTGAAAGAGATCAAAATCTTCAGAATCTAATCATTAACTATTTACCAGCATTAACGAAACAACATGCCTATGCGCTAGCTACCATTTATCCATATGGAACAATTACTACTGGAGAAATGGGCTTACAAGCTGAACTAAATTACAAGTTTAAAAAGGGAACTCGTTTAGGTGGTAGATCTGGGATGGGGCTGATTGCGAACTTCTCTAATGTTTATGCAATAGACAAACAAGTTGTTGACTCTGAGACACCACTAGACTCTACTGGGACTTTAGGTTATACTTCAGATTTCTTCAAAGTAGGTGATGAAAAGTACTTTCAAGAATTCAGTGTTGAATTGTCAAAAAAGGTTAATAGAAAATTAAAATTTGTAGGGACTTATATCAATACAGAATACAACAGCGCTGCAATTGTTGGGTATAAATACCACGGCATGATTTACTCGAATATTGTTGTATTAGAAACGCAATACAAAATTAAATCGAAGCATTCCATCCGTACAGAATTCCAGCACTTAAGTACTAAACAGCACGAAGGTAATTGGCTTATGGGCTTAGCAGAATACACCATTTCTCCCCATTACTTTTTTGCAATCCAGAATCTTTACAACTACGGTAATAAAGACAACAAGCTAAGCTACCCAACCCTATCTGCTGGATACAACAAAGGGACTTCTCGTTTTGCTCTGAGTTACGGAAAGCAAAGAGCAGGAATATTTTGTGTAGGTGGAGTATGTAGAAATGTACCCGCATCTAATGGATTAAGCTTAAGTATAACTAGTAGCTTCTAAACTATGAAAGCAGTGAAATTATATTCGATAATAGCCACAGTATTAACAATATCTATATTCTCATGTGATATTGTTGAAGAACCCTTTATGACTGTACAAGAAGAGGTAAGCGATTCATGCGAAGCATTTATTTTTTCGCCTATCGAAAATCCTATTAAAAAAGTTTTACTAGAAGATTATACAGGGCAACAATGCGGTAATTGTCCGAGGGCAGCAGAAAAAGCAGTTGAATTACAAGAGATCTACGGAGATCAATTAGTGGTAATGGCTGTGCATGCCGGTTTCTTTGCAAGTACAAGTAGCAGCTACCCAACAGACTTCACAACAGAAGCTGGTGATGACTGGGATACCAATTTCGGAAATAGTATTGCCGGAAATCCAAATGGTCAAATAGATAGAGTAAATTTCCCTAATGGACACATCTACCAATACAGTCAATGGGGACAAATTATTGATGAGCAGCTTCAGAGCGAACCACAAATTGGAATTCAAATTATGGCTTCACATAACGAAGCTGCAAATTTAATTTGTGTGGATACACAAACTGAAGTATACAACACAATTGATCACGACCTTAATATCACGGTTGTTATACTAGAAAACGGGCTTATTTCCAACCAAACAGATTACTCAGTACCTTCGCAGCATATCGAAGATTATGAACAAAATCATGTATTAAGAAAGTCGTTAAACGGCTCGTGGGGCGAAAATTTAGGACAAGAATCTTATCTAGAACACGACTTTATCATTAATCGATACAGTACAGAAGTAAGTACTGAATGGAATATTGAAAACATGTTAGTTCTAGCCTTCGTAAGCAATCCTGAAACATACGAAGTATTACAAGTTGAAGAGGTTCACATTACCGAATAATATGAGAAGACTTTTCGCAGTACTCGTCATCGCTTTTTCAAATCCGATACTTGCTCAAAACTTTGACGCGGGATTTATTGGCGGCTTTACAGCTAGTCAAATCTCTGGAGATGGATTAGCAGGGTTTGATAAGGGCGGAGCACGTTTTGGAGCTTATATATCTTACCCTTTAAAAAAGAAAATGAATTTTCAGGTTGAGATGCAATACATCCAAAAAGGGAGTAAAAGCCCTTCAGGAAAAAATGCACCCTCCAATTATACAATGAATTTGCATTATATTGAAATTCCTTTTACTTTAAATTACGAACTAAAAGATGGTATTGTAATAGAAACGGGATTTGGTCCAGGGATTTTATTCTCTTATTCAGAAAAAGATGAGATTGGTGAACTTGGAGGTGTTTCTCCTTCAATTTTTGCTTTGGACT
>Ga0206678_10002344_pt1 | contig 12056 bp, 10 predicted proteins | sample M180m12015metaG_FD_155453 | JGI IMG/M metagenome (GOLD analysis project Ga0206678, IMG submission 155453) | Ammonia-oxidizing marine archaeal communities from Monterey Bay, California, United States - M1 80m 12015 | ecosystem: Environmental > Aquatic > Marine > Intertidal zone | place: USA...
TCACTGAATATTTTTATAGATTTCTTTTAATTTATTCGCAATAGAGGCGCTATCAAGTTTCAACTGAAAAACCCGATCTCGTCCATTACTTCTTTGATCAGACATTAATACTTGATCTATTTTAGATGCAAAATCTTTAGGGCGAGTATTGGAAATAAAACAATTTTGAAGACCTGAAATATTCTCTTTAACATCTCCTACATCCGTACTTACTATAGGTGTATTACAAGCCATGGCCTCTTTAACCACATTAACACTTCCTTCATATTGTGATGTCAAGACAAGAGCGTCAGCAGCATTAAGGTAAAGTGGTATCTTTTCATTAGGAACTTTGTTTACTGTGATGAGCTTTACGTTTTGGGTTTTAATGTAAGTCAAAGTATCCTCAGCTAGCTTGAAATTTTTTTCTTCTCTTTTAGGATTAGCTATGAATACAAGTATTTTATCATTATGACCAATATTTAATATATTTCGCGCTTCATTTTTTGACATAGGGCAAAATCGATCTGTATTTACTCCATTAGGTAAAATTTGATACGAGTTGAGATTCAGCTTGTTTTGCATGTCACTGGATTTTAAAATGGTCGCATCCCAATTTCTTTTCTGAAAGTATAAAGTGACTTTCTTTAACCACCCATTAATCTGGGCATCACTTCCCATAAGCGATACAATTAAAGGTTTCGCTGAAGCTAGACTTGCTACTATGCCAGATAACGAATAATGAGCATGAACGACATTATAATTATCAGTTTTAATCTTTCTTCGTAATGGAATAATATTTTTAAGATACCCCAATATACCCTGGCCTTCGATTGTATATAGATCCATGTCTAAACCAATATCTATCAATGACTTATATTGATTGAGAACCACATCGCTTGGGCCGTTATTTTTATTCCCACTACAAACAAAAAGAACCTTCATACATTGTTCTTAATTTTATTGATATACTCAGCTATACTTTCAGCATAGACCTTTTCCAAAATGGACCGTTCTTCTTTTATTTTCCATATATCTGGATTCCTTTCATAATAAAACTCAGAAAATTCTAAAGTATAGGTTCCAAAGTAATTCGCTTGAAATTCAATTAAATAATATTGATTATCCTTTATACATATATCTAATGAAACATTAGGTACGTTTAAGGAAAGATATATTTGTTCAGAAAAACTCAGTAGCTCTTTCGAAACTTCTCTTGTGTAAGATAATTTTCCCCCACCACTTGCTCTGAAATCACCTTCTCTATTTTCTCTTTTTAGGACGTAATATTTGTTCGAATAAATTAATATTTTCCAATCACCTTTTAAATTTTCAACATAATCTTGAGTGATGAATTTCTTTCTGTTTCTCGAATTTGAGATATAACCTTTGTGTTTAAATCTTCTTAGATAGTCTTTTACATCTTGATAAATGTTACGGGATTTTGAAATTAAGCCAATTGATTTTCTTGCTTCGTTATCATTCTTATTTAATGTTACCCCCTTACTCATTGAACCCTCCGCAGGTTTAACTACAATGGAGTTGTTAAATGACTCATCTTGTAATAGGTATTCTTCTAGCGTTCCAAAGTGTTTGGACTTAATGTTTTTAATGGTTTCAAGGCTTGATTGACTTCTTAAAATTTCCATAAAGACTTTATTGTGGTGAGCCTTTAAGTATTTGTATTCTGGAATTGGGATTCCACCAGAAAGGGATATGCCATAAACAATATCCTCGATATAGTTTTTATAAAAGCCATCAATGTCTTCTGATGAGGTATAGAGAAAATAATTGTTTTTAATGTCCTGATTGTCAAAATCGAGTTGATGAAAGTTTTTAAATTCTATTTCGATTCCAAGTTCACTAAAATATAAGCTGAGTGCCTTTTTATCCATTCCGCTACGATATGGCGAAGCCGTGAATTTGGTTTCAAAGTGATTTTTGTAATCGGTAAGAACAATTATTTTCATTTAATACATTTACTTCTCTCCAACGATGTTAATATTGGGAGATTCCAAAAGATAATTTAAAGCTAATAAATTAAGTAGATTAATTTTGACAGGAATCACATTTCGTTCGCATTCGCGATGCCATTTTTAATGACCTGAATTGGATTCCCTCCCGCGATTACGCTAGGTGGTATATTTTTATGTACGACGCTATTGGCTGAAATGATACTTCCTTTTCCAATTTCAACACCAGGTAATACAACAACATTGGCTCCTATCCAGACATTATCCTGAATGATAATTGGATCAGACTTACCTTTTGTGAATATTCTATTTTCAGGCTTTTCAAGGGACAAATCATGTCCGTTTCCATCAAAAATCTGACAATTTGCCGCTATCAAACAATTTCTACCAATACTTATTTTTTCATATGCATGAATGCAACTGCCATGAATACGAGTATTTTCTCCTATTATGATTTGTGCTCCAGGTCGGTCAACAAGAAACTTACAAGGCTTATACATGTTGATGTGATAGCCATGGTTGTCTGAATTTATGGTTACGTTGTTTCCTAGGTCCAACAAACCACCCTTTTTAATGAGAATAGATGGTGAACGATAAAACCGTACCTGTTTACCCAGTTTTATTCGTCTATTCAGCTTACATCTCCATGTAATAATGAATTCGATAAGGAGAATTTGTATTTTTCTGAGAATGGTCATTCAAATTTTATCTTTTGCGCATATTTTTTGGCCAATAAGTCTAATACGAATAACTGAATTAATTTTTGATAATGAAAGTTTGAAATGTTATTATTCTTCAAATTCTTTATCATCTCATCGAGCTTATTCGTGTCAATAAGGTCTAATTTGAATAATGGTGAATCTTTTGAAATGCCCTTGAGTTTATCGTTTAAAAGTGATAAATAATCCAATTCCTGAGTTTTCGTATTACCTTTAATTTTCCTTTTTACATAATTCAGTATCGGTTTAGGATATTTATACCAATACAAGAAATCTTCAAGGTTATAACCTCTATCCATTGGGCTTTTCAATATTTCAGGAAATGAACGTTGGATGAGCTTAGGGTAGAGTTTTCTAGATTGAAAATGTCCAAAGGGCGAACTTGAAAACACCTTTTTACTTGTAATGCTATATTTTGAATTGAATAAGGCACGGAGGAAGCGTAAATCCATAAAAGGATTAATCATATTTGATTTTGCGAATATATTAGAAAACACGGTTCCAAAAAACTTGGCATAAGTTTCATTTACAAGAAACTCTATAAGCCTTTTGTTTCCCCCATCTATATCGTTGTAAGATTCAATTGAATTAATATATTCTGGAGCATTTTTTACATAAGAATGAGTATTTAAAAAACCAATATCTGAAATTACATTTTCAAATTCTCTAAAGAGATTTCTTTTATCAGATTTAGTGAGAATTGCAGCAGCTTTTGTAGTAATCAGTTGCGATAGTAAAATGGGTCCAACTATTAATTCACCACCCATCTTTCCTGTAATAATATTATGGTTTTTAATATGAGTTTTCATCATTTGATACTGCAGCAAAGTATGTACAATGGGGGCATTTGGAGCAGCTCTCAAGAATGTCATTAACGCTTCATCAATATTCTTTTCGAAATATTCGTAGGAGTTGTAAAAAGTATTTTTTATTTCTAATTGTTTACTTATTTTTTTTGCCGCAATGGTATCATGTGATGAGGGTGTCCCAAATGTAAAGGTGTCGAAAGAGATTTTGTTTTCCATGGCAAGTGAAAGGATGACTTTGGTGTCAAATCCACCAGTCAATGGAATTTTCATTCTTTTATTTAAATCTAAATTTGACGTTATGTTTTCTGTCAGGCTTTTTGTCATTTCATCAAGCCCACCGTCGTTTTTACGGAAAATATAGCTTCCTATGAAATATGATTTTTGAAACTTAAATTGGTCACCTTTTTTCGAGTAAAGCATGCCTCCTTCAAATTGTTTAATTTCTTTAAATATAGTCCTAGATTTAAGGGTGTAGTTGAACAGGAAATAATCTTGTAGGGCATTCTTATTAAATGTAATTTCCTTTAAGCAATCAATCAATTGGTCAAAGTCATTTGAAATATTGAAAGAAGCTTCTTGTTTATTTAGATATAACGGATAAATTCCAAAAGGGTCATTGTAGCACTTTAGTGAATTACTCTTTTTATTATAGAACGCAATAAAGCCCCAATGGAATTTCTCTATGTGAAATGAAAATTCAGAATATAATTTTTCGGGATCGCTTTTTATGTTTTTGATTTCGTTTCTTAAGGCAAGATTTACATGTGCAAAAACGAATGATGTATCATTTTCAATGATGAGCAGATCATTTATCAGCTCCTTTTTAAACTTAAAATACAGACCCTTAAGACTTTTCATCTCAAATAAATTTTGATCAGGGGAAGAAAATTCTTGATTTGAAATAAAAATACTAGGATAGCCCATTTTAACGCCTGCTCTTATTTATTTTCTCTCGCTAAAGCCACGAGAGTCATTTTGTGATTCCTTAATCTTATCATTTGACCTAAGAAAAAGCCAATAATAAATAATAATATAACTCGATAACTTGCAAATTGCAAACCACCAGAAATTGACATTACCATGCTTAGCGTTATTAAGCTTACAATTAAGGAATAATTTTCACCGATCAGATTTTTATATACTGGGTCATTAAATGATTTGGAGCTTCGTTTAATTGACCAGGCCATTTTCACATACATGTAGAATAGATATAAATAAAATATTAAACCAAGAACCCCGGTTCCATGAAGGAGAATGTTATAATCAACATGAAGCTGTCGTTCACGGCCAAAATACTTTTTCATCACAGATTTAGAGTTGAAGGCTTCTGTACCAAAAGTGATTTGATACAGGTTTGAATTTGATAATTCTTCAATCACAAAAAAGGTCTCTTTGTATCTGTTTTCATTTTGGATTTCATTTCTTTCAGTCGATCGTGCATCGATTCTTTTTTGTAATGTATCTGAATACTCATTACTAAAAATGAATAATGAGAGTGCGATGAGCCCCAATCTAAGAGCTGTACCTGCCTTTTTAGAGGAAACGAGTATATATATTAATACTCCTGCTAAAAACCCTAGTATAGCGCCTCTTTTCAGACTGATTAAAATAATAAAAACGGAAGCTGAGACAATAAAAAGATTTATGTATCTAGAATAAGGTAATCGTTTGGTATTGTATGAGTTAAAAAAGACCAATAGTATGGCTGCAATAATAATAGGCGCAGTAACAGAGGCTCCTCCTTGATAAAATGAATCTTCATGATATGTGGAAACCCCTATTTTATATACTTGAGATACGATATAGTTAATAATTAGGATGACAAGTACAAAATAAAGGGACTTGATAATGTGAGTGTTTTTAGCTTTTCCCAGCTGCATTCCTACAGGAATCATAAGGAAAGAAACGGACATTTTAAGAAAGCCATCGATAAGGCTTTCTCTCAGGTCTGTAGTCTGAAGAGTCAATACCAGTATAAATAATAGGTAGAACAACAGAAGAATATTGTATCGTGTTTTCTCTAGTCCATATTGAAGGAAAAAATAAAGAATGATGAAAAGCAGATATGATGTACGAAGTATCCCAATTTGACCTTTTAGGTCAGGAAAGAAAATCATTATCATATCCAATAAAATATTTACTATCGGAATAGATATAGCTAGGCGTATGAACAAGCTATTCTCCATTAGAATATTTCTTTTTCAAATTCATCAAAAATTACCTTATTTTTTTCATTGAACTCTTCTACACTTTTAAAATCGAACTCATTTGATTGCATTTTATGGTCAATTTTAATCCCAGCTAACCTCTTTACACGGTTGAAATAAATAAAATGAATAAATTTCAATAGATCTTTTTGCTTGACATCAAAACTAAATTCCTCATCTCCAATTATTTGTTTCAATTTATCGAAATAGTTTGCTTAGTTGGAGGCGTCATCACAAAATGATTCATTTTTATAAAAGGCATCTCCAGCGATAAGACATGGTTTATTGTTAAATGCTATTTCCATTCCAATTGTGCTAGAATAAACCAGCCCGGCTTTCATGTATTTGATTAGTTCATAAGAGCTTACTTCATCTTTTGAACCGTAGACTTTTATATTCTGGCCTTTAAGTTTATCCTGAATTTCATCTAGATATATTCCAATGAAATCATTTGTCGGTTTTATTAACTTAGCCTCTGCTGGATGTACTCTTATTACTAGGAGCTGTTTTGGTTTATTGTTTATCCAAAAATCAATTATTTTATTGATCCAGTCCTTCAATGAATCAAATATTGGATTTCTACCCAAGACGGCTGTATCAAAATTTAAATTTGTGAACAGTACAACATAATCTTTATCCCTTAATTCATAATCTATTTCAATGTCCATATTAAGTCGGTCGTACATTTCTTTGCCCTTACTTAATCCATTGAGATATGAAATAGCTTGATTTTCCTGTTCTTCCATGAAGGGGAGCTTTTGAAATTCATCCCATTCTTTATCCCATCTTAATTTCATCACCTCGTCATTCTTTTTATAGATCCAAGAATCCTGTCCAATATATGTTTCCTGAGTAATATAATTGATTGAATGTTGCTCAGCCCATAATCGGTAATACCCTTCTAAGGATAATGTTCCATTATATAGCATAATTGATTCTGGCTTAATTTCTGGCTGCTCTTGAATTAAGTGCTTTAAACTAAGATGAATTGTGATAATTGATTTAATAAATTTTTGATAAACCAGTCTGGTTTTTTCGTTGTCTTCTAGTTTACCGATGAAAAAATAGCGCATAACAGACTTCTCTGCTAACTTTCCAATGGGAATAGAATCAAAATGATAATTCAGTAAAGAATTAAGGTCATTGAGTCCAGTGGTTTCTTCCATTGCAATTTTGGAGTCTTCGGCGTGGTTGTATTCAGAGATATAAAGAATTTCTGCATGAGTCATTCTTTTTAAATATTTGTAGGGTTGAGAACAATTATAGCATAAATAAGAATCACTTTCTCGTGTTTTATGAGCTCTTTCACTATTGCAGACTGGAACAGCTTTATCGCATACCATATATACACAACGATAGCCTTTTTTTGCCATTCGATACCCTATAACAAGATTCATAAAAAAGAAAATATTATTACCTCCTGAAAAGAAGGGAAATAATATGACTTTTTCTGAAGACGTGTTTTTAGGAAATTTTGATTTCTTAAAGGACTTTCCGATTAATCTATAGTTTAGATTTCTTTGGAATTGTTTTTTGATCTTTAGTTTACGTAATACAAAATTCAACGATGGAACTATGATGCTAAAAATTCTCAGCTTATCTAAAATAATGATCAAGGGTTGACCAATTTTCTTAAGCCTCTGTAGACGATTTAGATATTTAATTCCTTGACTTGACAAACCTTTTAAATGGATTAAATGAAACCATTGCAAATTCTGCTTTATATCTTTTAAAGATCCAAAATATCGTTATTGAGATAAATGCAAGTCCTAAAGGAATATAAATAAGCATCAGGTCTGCAAGTTTCATATTCAATACATTTATAGAAATCATTGAGTTCACATATAGTATGATTATAGAAGCTGAAATGGCCACTGCATAAATTGTGATAAAACGATTGACATTGAATATGCCAGGACGTAATTTTTTTAGATAGAAAAACATTAGAATGGAACCCGTAAATTTACTCACGACTATAGCTATTGGAATAGAGTAGGGAGTATAAAAAATAAAGAAAGTCATTATTCCTAATTCAATAAAAAACCTTAACACAGTGATCTTGAATAAGATCTTGTATTGAGATTCAATATACATGGTTCTAGATAGAAAATTAGTCATTAGATTGGGTAAAAAACCAACACTCAATATTTGGAATATAGTAAAAGTAAGAAGGACTGCCTGATCATCAAAGGCACCTCTTTTGAAAAGGATGACCACAATAAATGGTGCAAAAACCATGAGTGCGATTTGCATAATCGATGAGATTTCGCTCAGAAATGATTCTATTTTATTTGAGTATCGAAGAAATTCTTTTTGGCTTTCTTCTCTCCTTTTGATTTGTTCAATATAGCTAGTGGTTAAAACGGAGGATAGAAAAGCCATTCTCGGAAGCTCTGTGAGACTTTTAGAATAGTTTAATGCACTTAAAAAACCTGGCTGAAGATACCTCATACATAAGGTTCTTTCCCAAAAAGTGGATAAATAATTTATAAAGGTTTGTGCTCCCAGGTTTAATGTCTGGCTCATGATACTTGTCCATTCCTTGAGGTGTTTTTTCCACGCATTTTTCTTAATAAACGAAGAGAAATTCAATCGATGAAATCGAATAAAGAAAATGGAATTGACCAAAGGCGTTATGAAAAACCCTATGGCAAATGCCTTTATACCAAATTCATTAACAAAAAAGAGGATCGCTAAAATGCCTAATAGCTCAGAGAAGAATGAAGCATATAGATATGATTTGTATTTCTCATTAGCGTATAATAGATGTCTTAAGCAAGAAACATATGCGGCCGGTATTCTACTCAGAATCACATAAAATGAAATTTCTGAAAAAACGATTAATTGATCATTTTTAATTTCAAAAAGATTACTAAAAACAGGAAGGGAAAACCAATAGATGACACTTAAAACAATAGTCAAAAGAACTATGGAGTGTACAAAAATGGCTATAAATTCTTGTGATATTGATGATTTGTCTTTGAATCTTGTAACTAGGATTTCACCTGCTCCTCCCGCTATAACACTAGCAATAATCGCAGGAACTATTTGAGCTGCTATGAATAAATCCACATGTGCCGAAATTCCTAAAAAGAATGCAAGAAGTACTTGCTTTAATAAACTACTTGACTTAAGTAGAAATTGTGCAATGAGAAGTATTCCCGTATATTTTATTTGTTTACTGGAACTTCCCATTTATTTTCGATAAAAAATTCAAATCGTTTAGTTGTTCTTCAAGGGGTTTTAGGTTTTCTTTTTCATCTTCAATAAACGCTTTGACCTGTTCAAAAACACCAGGTTTGAATTTTTCATCTATTGAGTAATCCAAATCTACTTTTTGTATTTCAATGGATCCAATTTGCTGCTCTTGAAGTATTTCAAGAGGGGATAGAATGAGCTTTCGCTTTGCTGTGTTGACCTCAACTCCCCATCTTCCGGACGACTCCCAGTTTGCATAATAACTAAAGATACAATTGGCATCTGTTATTCCCGCCCCACTATATATACTAGGCTTATGCCATTCGATATTTCCAGAGGTATAAGAGGACAATTCTTTCGGTTTACCAATTAAAGAAAATGCCAGATCAATGACATGTGTGGAATTGGCTAAAAACCAATTTCTCTTTAGTTCATCAGATTTCTTAAGTTTTTTAATGATGTGAGACCATTCAGTAAATTCAAATCGAGCAGACAAAGCTCCCCCATCTTTTTTGATTTCCTGTTTGGCATATAGCACCGACTTGTAAAATCTGCGATTATAAGCTATATATATATTACTATTATTTTTAGAGAGATTTCCGAGATTAATGATTTCTTTTTCGTTTATTCCTCCCGGTTTTTCAACCAATATATTTATTATTTTTTTATTTATTAATAAGGTAGCTACCTTAAATAATGCTTCTACTTGAACAGCAACTATGGCATAATCAGGCAATCTTTGAATTCTTTCAAGATATTTTTCAATACCACCTGAAATACATTCCTTTCCTGTTTTATCGGCAAATTCTTTGGCTTTTCCTTTTGAGTTTCCGACAACTGTGAATGAGACGTTCAGGGACTTTAAAACTTCGCAATATGCGATAGCCATATTTCCAGAACCAATAAGTACTATTTCTTTCATTATGTAATGGGTAGGCGTTTGTAATCTTCTCCTGAATTTTTAAATGCAAAATTCTTTAATGATTCTATGAATGATTTATGACACATTTTACTTGTATCAAGAGGAGTAAGGTTAGGTGATTTGCCATTTAAAATATCTTCAATAAGATATGTTGTCAATTCACTTTGAAAAGGAGTCTTAATAGGCGTATCTGATAACCATTTTGAATTTTTAAACCTGCTAATGATCGCTCTTCCACCTTCTTCTATGTGGAATTTGTGTTGAGCACAGATTATTTCAATAGAGGTTGCTTTATTTTCACCCTTTAATGAGGATAAAAGCAGACTAGATTGTTTATCATAGTGCACCCATAGGTGACCCGTAAATTCAATATATCCAGGTCTCTTACTTGGCATGATTTCTTCCAGGTGATGATTCGAGATAGAAAGGGGAAGCTTATCCATCAAAAATGAAGCTAGGTCAATGAAGTGTAGGCCATTACATGCAAGACCCCAATCATTGCCCAATATATGTATATGAGAAATGGTTTCGTTTGATTTTTTCAACTCTCTTTTAAGCTCCTGATAATATGGATACATCCTTCGAGGATGATTTACAAATACCTGTATTTCTTTTCCTTTTAGGACCTCTTCCAATGTTTTAAACTCTTCAATTGACTGAAAAACGACCTTTTCTAAGATTAAAACCTTGACTTCTACCTTGCTTAAGAGCTCTATTATTATTTCTATTCGATGATTTGAATTCGTGCTGATGATTATAGCTTCATATTGTCCGTGGAGGTCTTGAATGCTTTCGTGGTACTTGATTTGAAGCTCAGAATCAATTTCCTCATTTCTTTTCTTTGACAATAATGTTGCGGCCTGATTAGGCTCTACCACATCAATGTCAATATTGTATTCCTGCACTTTTAAAACACCTTGTATGTGTCTACTGCCAATTTGACCTGCACCTATTATTCCTATTTTCATAAACAGGTTAGCCCTCCGTCTACCATAATATTTTGACCGGTAATATATTTTGAATTTTCGCTTAATAAAAAACTGACTATGGGGCTTATATCATCGGGATGACCCATTCTTCCCATAGGTACCTTTTGAATATATTTACTTACAAAATCTTTTTCTTGATTATCATATATCCCACCGGGAGATATGGTATTCACTCTTATCTGATCTTTTCCGAATTTCGCGGCCAGGTAATTCGTGAGACTGTTTATGCCTCCTTTAACCATGTTGTATACACCTGGTGGATTCATTTTGGTATTCTTATACAAGGAAAAATCATTTCCAACGGAACCATAAATAGAAGAAATATTCACAATACTTCCTCCATTGTTTTTTTGTAAGTACGGCAATACCTTTTGGCAGCACAAATAATAGCTGGCCAGTTGAAAATGGAGCTGGTTTACTAAATTTTTCTCCTCAACATCAAAAAAATCAGCAGCAAATTCTTTTTTTCTAGGATATGCATTATTTACGAGTCCGTCTATTCTGCTATATTTCTCATAAATTTGATTAACAGTATCTTCTATTTCAGCTTCATTTGTAATGTCACATTTGTAGTGCTCACAAGAACTCGAAGAGGGGATTATATCGATATTAATCGGAATGTAATTCTCGTTAAGAAGGGTCTCTATTATAGATTTACCTATTAGGCCAGAACCACCTGTAACGAGAATGATCTTTTCTTTATTTGATTTCTTCATTAAGACAAATTTTCAATACTTCTACTGCATCACCTATTGAATTCATGGTATGCTCATTTTTATCAATACAATTCAAAAAATAACTCATTTGACGTTTTAGTAGTTCGGCTCGTTCTATTTTTTCAGAAAAAATAATTTTCCCTTTAGCCTCTGAAAATATTGAATATTTCAATAAATCTACTATCAGAACGTCATTATTTGTTATTATTTCGATAGATCTTCTGGGAGTTCTGCGATAATAATTTAATGAAACTGTGACGATTCCTTTTTCATATTCCAAAAAATAGTTAGCGTAATCTGGGGCCTTGATGCCAAGAGAGGATAAGTTTTTTTTGTGAGAAACTATATTGTTGGGACCTCCAATAAGGTGGAATATATAATCTAGCTCATGTATTAAATCAAGATCAACACCACCACCACTTTCTCTGTTAGCGCTATAATTTTCTAAATAATTGTATTCTGGCCTCCAGTCTGGAAGATAAGAGCCACAATAGGCATTTATTTCTATCCAATCTAATTTTGACAAATGCTCCTTTAAATATTT
>Ga0206678_10002352_pt1 | contig 12036 bp, 13 predicted proteins | sample M180m12015metaG_FD_155453 | JGI IMG/M metagenome (GOLD analysis project Ga0206678, IMG submission 155453) | Ammonia-oxidizing marine archaeal communities from Monterey Bay, California, United States - M1 80m 12015 | ecosystem: Environmental > Aquatic > Marine > Intertidal zone | place: USA...
TGGAGTTGTATCACCATCCCAAAACAAAGTTTGTTGCTGGATTTATCGGTCATCCAAAGATGAATTTTCTAACCACAACCAATACTGTTGTTGAAGGTAACGAGTTGAATGTCAACATTGGTGAAGAAACCATTTCCTTACCTGTTGAAATAGGAGAGACAAAGTCAGGTGATATGATCGAGCTTGGTGTGCGCCCTGAAGATCTGATGCTTAGCTCCGATAATCAGGGATTGTCGATGAATGTAGAGGTTGTAGAACACATAGGTGCAACTGCAATCATCTACGGTTCGGCTGCTGGTAATGATGACTTTTGCGCTGTACTGCCTGGTGACACTCTAATTCACCCTGGACAAACAATCAACTTGCTTATAGATTCTTCAAAGTGTCATGCTTTTGATTCACAAGGAATAGCACTGCACAGAAAACAGGCAACTGAGGTTAGTTAGGGGAATCATTATGAGAACTGGTATTGTTGGTTTAGGTTTAAGGGCTGGCAATGTTCTTAAGATGATGCAAGCCGATATGCCAGAGTTGGAGTTGGTCGGTTACGTTGATCCAGATCCTTGCGGATTACCACTACTTGAAGGTATCTCAAATCAACTTCAACAATATGAAAGTGTAGAGACTCTGATCGTCAAGTGCAACCTTGACCTGCTTTGGGTAGCGTCACCAAACCATCTTCATTTGGGTCACATTAGGGCCGGGCTAGAAGCAGAATTAAAAGTTTTTACAGAAAAGCCAATTGTTATTAGTAAGTCAGAAAGCTTCAGTCTTGCTAAATTAATACATAAATACGGTGAAAACCAACTAATGGTGGGTCTTGTGTTGCGTTATTCCCAGCATATGAGAGAATTACGACGTGCAATAGATGCAGGAATGTTAGGTCGAATTACATCGATCGAAGCCAATGAGCATATTGCGCCCTATCATGGATCATTTTTTATGCGTGACTGGCGCCGTTTAGAAAAATATTCAGGTGGCTTTATGTTAGAAAAGTGTTGTCATGACTTAGATATATATAACAATGTTGTGGGTGATAGGCCTATTAGAGTTGCAAGTTTTGGTGGACGAGGTAATTTTGTCCCTGAGGAGTCTCCAGGCAATAAGCACGATGACGTTTATCAGCAAAAATTATCATACTGGGAAAGTGTAGATGACCCATTTACCAGTGACGGTGATATTGTTGACCATCAAAATGCATTATTAGAATATCCAAACGATGTTAGTTTTTCTTTCCATACAAGTATTAATGTTCCTGACGAACATCGACGCTTTTGTATTATAGGTAGTCGTGGAATGGCAGAAGGAGACTTTATGAGAGGTAATCTTCGCATCACCGATGCTAGAACAGGAAAGTGCCTAGAGGATCACAAATTTAATTATTTGAGTACAGAAATTGCTGGAAATTATCCCGCTCATTACGGTGCTGATCAGCTAATGTGTACAGATATCATAGCTTTTCTTCGTGGTGAATCAGATTCACTACCTGTTGGACCTAAGGATGCTATAGAGGCAGGTCTAGTTGCGATGGCAATAGATGAAAGTCGTAGTAATGGAAAAATTATTGATATGACTGGAACATGGCAAGAGCTTGATTCACTATATTAAAAGGAGAAAGTTTTGATTAAGGGTATAAGTTATCTTTCATTTGAGAATGGGTTATCAAATAATGAATCTATAGAGTCTGCTTTAAGTCAAACTCAATCCAATGGGTTTGACGCCCTTGAATTGTCCGTTTCAAATGAGGGCGTAATAAATACGAGTACCTCAAAAACTGAGTGTAAAGCTATTCGTCAAAAAATTAATGACACTGGCATATTTGTTGATAGTATTGCGACCGGTATGAGCTGGGGTATAAGCCCCACCAGCGATGATGAAGATGTAAGAAAAAACTCTATTAAGCTCCATCAAAATGCACTTAAGGTCGCAAGCAATCTAGAATGCAAGGCGTTATTGTTTGTCCCAGGAGTTGTGAAAAGCCCAATCTCCCCTGAAATCGTTCGTTATGATAGAGCTTTGGAGCGATTAAGATATGCGATTAACCAGCTACTTCCAATTGCAGAAGATTTAGACGTAGATTTGTGCATGGAGAATGTTTGGAATGGATTTTTCTATTCACCAATTGAACTTAGAGATTTTATCGATTCTTTTGATTCAGAAAAGCTCGGCTTCTATTTAGATGTTGGAAACTTGATTGGTTACCAGCAATATCCGCCTCATTGGATTGAGCTTTTAAATTCCAGAATCAAAAGAGTTCAGATAAAAGACTTTCAAGAAAACTTTGACTGGACTGGTAGCTTTAGTTTTTGTGATATTGGCGTAGGAGATGTTCCTTGGAAAGAGACTATCAATGCCCTGAAAGCCATTAACTATCAAAGTACAATTATTGCAGAAATGTTGCCTTGGGATGAGACACTTTTGGCTCGCACATCTGCAGCAATGGATCAGTTATTTGATTTCAATAGTTCAACTTAAATCTATTAAGCATTATGGCTAAAAAACTCAAAGTTGGCGTTATTGGTTTAGGTAGCATGGGTTCAACCCATTTAGATATTTATTCACAAATCAGTGAAGTAGAGATAGTCGCTGTTGCTGATCCAAATAAAAGTCGGCTAGATGGCTCTAGTAGAGCCGAAGGAAATATTAGCGGCCAGGCCAAGGGTAGTGTTACAGGACTCGAAGCCAAACAATATCTTGACGGAATGGATCTGATTGATGATCCAGAAATCGAACTAGTCGATATTTGTGTTGGCACAAATTTACATTTCATTTTCGTTGAAGCTGCGTTAGCTAAAGGTAGGCATGTCTTAGTTGAAAAACCATTGGCACGGACATACGATGAAGCCAAAAAGATAGTTGAACTAGCGTTAAATTCCTCCAGTAATATTATGTCGGCGATGTGTTTACGCTATTGGCCTGCTTGGGTTTGGCTTAAGAAAGTTATAGACAACAAGGATTATGGCGAGTGCCTTTCTTTGACTTGTAAGCGCCAAACCAGCCACCCGCCAGGAACATTTTATTCCAATGATGATGAATGCGGAGGAGCATTATTAGACCTCCATGTCCATGACACTGATTTCATTAATTATTGTTTTGGAATGCCAAGGGCGGTTTTCAGTCAAGGCTATATAGGGCCTAGTGGAGGTATTGACCATGTGGCTACTCATTATATTTACGACCAGTCTCAGAATGCTCCTTTAGTGACTGCTGAGGGAACATGGGCAATGCAAGAAGGCTATGGATTCAATATGTCTTACACTGCAAATTTTGAAAAGGCGACGGCTTGTTATTTATTAGATAATGAAGAAACACTTAGGTTGTTTCGATCAGGTTATGAACCTGAAATCATAAAGTTGGATGAAGGAATGGGTTATGAATTCGAAATCCGTTCTTTTGTAAATGACATTCTAAGTAACAAAACAATCAATATAAATTTATTGAAGCAGGCAGCTGAATCTGTCGCAATTATTGAGGCTGAGATGGTCAGCATTAAATCTTGCTCAGTTGTTGCTTTAGGAGTTGAAGGCTAGCTTTATTAGTAACTGTTCAGTTTAAATTTATCCCATACCTCTTCAGCAAGTATAGCGATATTTTTATCGTTGTTATCGTAAGCTTTTTTAATCCAGTGTTTGGCTTCGGGCATATTTGCAACTACCCCTTTACCAAGAACATACATCCGACCCAAATTGTATTGAGAAGCAGCATCTCCTTGTTCAGCAGCTTTAATAAACCAAGTAAATGCAAGAGTGTCATCCTTTTCAACGCCATCACCTCTGAGGTACATGTTGCCTAGATTAAATTGCGCATGAACAAAACCTTGATCAGCAGCCTTTCGATACCAATTAACAGCTTGTTCATAATCTTGAAGTGTTCCAATACCATAAGCATTCATCCACCCTACATTATATTGAGCTCTAACTTCACCCTGCTCAGCAAGTGCAAGCCATTCCTGAAGTGCTGTCTTGTGATCACCTGCATTATATGCATCAAGCCCATCACTAAAGTCAGCATTAGAAATTCCAATTAGACTGAATGATAATAAAAAAAGTGATAGTATTTTTTTTAGTGGCATGGCTTTACTCAATAAATTTCAACAACATAAATTCTAACGATAGTTAGGGCGATATATTAACATACTTGAATGTAATTATGGGAGCGAGAAAAAGCTGTTTTTATTAACTAAATAAACCTTTCAGTTTAAAATGGAATGTTAGTTTTATGTTTATCATCTAATATTCTGTTTTTATCTGCAGCGCAATAAATTTTATTCTTTATTAGTATCTATCTTTATGGCAAAAAATTATAAACCATGAGAAAAACTAAATTTAAGTCGCTTGCTTGTTCTTTTGTTTTTTTCGGATTGCTAATGAGTGCTTCTCAGGCGTTTGCTGACGAGCTAAAAGTTGCCGTAGCAAGTAATTTTTATCCAGCCATGAAACTAATTGCAAAGCACTTTGAGTTAAAGACAGCTGGTTCTTCAGGTCAACAACACAAAGTGATACTCATTCCTGGTTCTTCAGGTAAACATTATGCCCAAATCATGAATGGTGCCCCTTTTGATATGTTTTTTTCTGCGGACACTGAGCATGCTAAATTATTAGAACAAGAGGGGAAAGTGGATTCTGGAACTAGGTTTACCTATGCTAAAGGTAAGTTAATCCTTTGGAGTTCCATAGATAACTATGTTGACTCAAAAGGTGAGGTGCTGAATAAGAAAGATTTTCGATATTTAGCCATAGCCAATCCTAAACTTGCACCATATGGAAAATCTGCCGAAGAAGCTTTAAGATCACTCAAACTATGGGAAAATTTGCAAGGCAGGTTAGTACGAGGCGAGAATATTGCTCAGACATTCCAGTTTATTAGTAGTGGTAATGCTAAACTAGGGTTCGTTGCTTATTCGCAAATTAAAAACCCCGCTCTTTCGATTGGAGGTTCTTTTTGGGAAGTGCCTCAAACATTATATAAGCCAATTGAACAGCAAGCAGTTCTATTAAAAGACAGTCCAGTAAAGAAAAGCAACAGAAATATTGGGAGAGAATTTCTGTCTTTTATTAAAAGCGATGAATCTTTGAGGGTAATCTTTGAATCTGGATATGACTTACCATGATGTTAAATGAATTTGATATAACTGCTCTGTTCGTCACTCTTAAACTGGCAACTCTGAGCACTCTAATTCTTTTATTGCTGGGTACTCCTTTAGCTTGGTGGCTTTCGCAAACCCGTTGGAAACTGAAAGCCATATTGGAAGCTATAGTTGCACTTCCACTAGTGTTGCCTCCAACGGTGCTAGGTTTTTATCTGTTGATAACTCTTGGGCCTAATGGCCCAGTTGGTGGTATGTTGGAGTCACTCGGAGGAGCGTCGATAGCTTTTACCTTTACAGGACTAGTAGTCGGCTCTGTCATTTACTCGATGCCTTTTGTGGTTCAACCTCTACAGAATGCTTTTAGTGGAATTGGTCGTCGTCCAATGGAGGTTGCTGCCACTTTACGTGCTTCACCACTAGACCGGTTTTTTACTGTTGCAGTGCCGTTAGCACGTTCTGGTTTTATAACTGCTGCTGTATTGGGGTTTGCTCATACAGTAGGAGAGTTTGGTGTTGTTTTGATGATTGGTGGCAATATCCCCGGTGAAACTCAAGTCCTCTCGATTACAATCTATGACCATGTTGAGGCGCTTGAATATGGACAGGCACACTGGCTTGCAGGAGGATTATTGTTGCTTTCCTTTTTAATGTTGATGATGGTCTATATTGTTAATCGTCGATTCTCAATTATGCAGAGTAGTAACCAATGATTGAGTGTCAGTTAAAAATTAAGCAAGGAGATTTTATTCTAGATGTGGATTTTTGTACTCCTGCTAAGGGGGTCACTGTCGTCTTTGGATCCTCGGGTTGTGGTAAGACCACATTATTGCGAGCCCTTGCTGGCCTGGAAAAAAGTGATGAAGGATTTCTAAAAGTGGGTGACTCGATTTGGCAGGATGGCAAAAATTTTAAACCAACTCACATGCGTTCAGTTGGTTATGTTTTTCAGGAGGCTAGCCTATTTGATCATCTAAATGTGCAAGGGAATCTTGAGTACGGAGCTAGGCGAGCAAAAGAATCAGGAAAAGATTTCATGGAGCGTGCACTGGATTTATTAGATATAAGACCATTACTTGAGAGGACAACAGAACAGTTGTCTGGAGGAGAGAGGCAGCGAGTAGCTATTGCGAGAGCATTGGCAGTTAATCCCGATATTTTATTGATGGACGAACCTCTATCATCTCTAGATTTAAAGCGAAAGAAGGAAATTTTGCCTTACCTTGATTCTCTTCATGATGAACTAGATATTCCGCTCATCTATGTCACACACTCACCCGATGAGACCTCACGATTAGCAGACCATCTAGTGCTACTAGAAGAAGGTCGTGTTGTTGGAAGTGGTGCCATTGATGAGATGTTGACTAGGTTTGATCTCCCAATCTCTCATGGTGGTGATGCGACCTCATTGATTGAAGCTGAAGTTGTTGGTCACGACGACCAGTTTAATCTGATGTACCTTGATTTTTCTGGTGGCCAGTTCACTGTAACGGATAGGGAGTTGCCATTGGAAAGTAAAGTTCGTTTAAGAGTTTCAGCACGTGACGTGAGCTTAACTCAAGAGCTACAAACCGATACCAGCATTCTAAATATTTTCTCAGCAATAGTGGATGAAATAGTTCCAGAGGGACGATCGCAAGTGATGGTTCGACTAAAAATAAAAGACGTTACTATGTTGTCTTGTATAACACGCAAATCGGCTGAACTGCTTGACCTTAATCCTGGAAAACAGGTATATGCACAAATAAAGAGTGTTGCATTGTTATCATAGGCACTATGAATAAGGCTTTTGAGCGTTAGAGGTAACCGGTCTAGATAACTTTTTCAGCAAACCTTAGTCTTTCAACTGGGCGTTCATCAATGAAGACGTGAATAATCGCGGTAATTGCTGCAATTATTGCCGCCCACCACCACACTTGATCATAAGAACCAGTAGTATCAAATAGGTATCCGCCTAACCATACTCCAGAAAAAGAACCTATTTGGTGGTTTAAAAACACAATGCCGTATAGAGTTCCCATGTATCTAAGTCCAAACATCTGCGCTACCAAGCCTGAAGTTGGTGGAACTGTTGCTAACCAAAGCAATCCGGTAGCAAAGGAGAAGGCATAAACCGTGAAAGTTGTAATAGGAATCATAAGAAATAGCACAATGACTATTGACCTTGCTCCATAAATAAAAGCTAATATCCATTTTTTCGAGTAGAGTCCAGAAAGATGACCGGCAGTAAGAGACCCTACGATATTGCATAGACCAATAATTGATAAACTTGCCGCAGCTACAGAACTATCAAAACCGTTGTCTGAGAGATAAGCAGGCATATGGACGGTGATAAAGGCTAGCTGAAAACCACAAACAAAAAAACCTGCAATAAGGAGCCAGTAGTGAATGTGATTAGATGCCTCAGCAAGTGCCTCCCGAAGATTTTGTCGTGGCTCGTTGTCGGTCATAGAGCTGCTTGATTCTTGTTTCTTGAAAGCGGGTGTAAAAAGGATCATGGATAGCGCACCTATTGCCATTATCACGAGTGCCATTTGCCAGCCATATGCCACAAGAAATTCTCTTGCTACCGGTATGAATAAGAATTGTCCTGCTGAACCTGCTGCAGTTCCAATACCTAAAGCCATAGCTCTCTTTTCGGGTCTAACCATTCTAGCCATTGCGGGTAGTACGACACCTAGGCCTGTACCTGCAATTCCCATTCCTATTAAGATGCCAGCACCTATGTGAAGGTCAAGCAATCCATCTGCAGTTGCTGTAATGTATAGACCTAGTGAATAGAGTATTGTGCCAACTATTATTACTTTTGCAGTGCCATACTTGTCAGCAATGGCTCCTGCTAAAGGCTGAAATAAGCCCCAAAAGAGATTTTGCAATGCCAAAGAGAAGGCAAAAATTTCACGACCATAACCGAATGACTCTGATACAGGCTTTAAGAAAAGACCTAGTGAAGACCTAAAACCGAAGTTAATTGTCAGAAGTATGCAGGCGGCAATGATTGAAAAACTTAATAATTTCTTGTATTGACTCATATTCTTTTTATTGAGCAGTTACAAAACGACAGTATAACCACAATTATTTCATTTTCTAATATATTATTATTAGTATACAATTTAGCTATTTTAGTTATATCTTGATGGTTACTAAACTGGTATAGTCTGCTGTTTATTACATAATCATAGAATAGGAGTTTATTAATGCGTGTACTCGTTTTTCAGCATATCGATTGTGAGCATCCGGGTTCACTTAGACAGTTTTTAGCAGAAGACAAAGTCGAATGGGATGCGGTTAACCTTCATCTTGGAGAGCCGATTCCTAATTTAAATGATTATGATGCCCTTTGGGTGATGGGTGGTCCGATGGATGTTTGGGATATTGAAGAATGTCCTTGGCTGGTTGCGGAAAAGGCAGCCATTCGTGAATGGGTAAGTGTTTTAGGTAAGCCTTATTTGGGGTTATGCCTTGGGCATCAACTTTTAGCTGATGCATTGGGAGGAACTTGTGGACCTCAAAAGACTCCTGAGATTGGTGTCCTTGAGATAGAGCTCACGGAAGAGGGAAAAGTTGACCCTCTCTTTCAAGGTACAGCGAATAGACAACAGTGCCTCCAATGGCATTCAGTAAGAGTCGCACAGGCCCCCGAGGGAGCAATCATTTTGGCAAAATCTGATGTCTGTTCAGTTCAGGCAATGAGAATCGGTTCGAATGCCTGGTCTATGCAATATCATGTTGAGATTGAACCAGACACTGTAGATAATTGGGGAGCAGTTCCAGCTTATGCTGAAGCTTTGAGGACAACACTGGGCGATGGCGCTTTGTCAACTATGAAGTCTGACACTGATGCCAACATGAGTCAGTGCTTGAGTTGCGCGAGGCAAATTTATCAAAATTTTATGCAAAATTTGAGTTAGGTTTAAGTGCTTTATTTAATGATAAATTTCAAATAGTTATAAGATAAATTACAATAGTTTGATTTAGTAAATTAACAAATGGAAAAAATTTGTAAATTTAATGATTGACATCGAAAAAAATTCAAGGTATCTTTCCGTGATTTTCACCAGTTTAATATTCTGAGAGGAAGTAATGAGCGAAGAAGACGATTTTGATTTAAACGACCTAGATGATAAAGAGCTTGTAGAGCAAATTCAAGACGACCTATATGATGGGCTCGATGAAGAAGTCACGGAAGGTACAGAAATACTTCTTTCTCGTGGTTGGGATGCGAATGATGTCTTGGGCGATGCCTTGGTTGCTGGTATGAAAATTGTTGGAATTGATTTTAGAGACGGCATCTTATTTGTACCCGAAGTGCTAAAGTGTGCTGGAGCAATGAAAGGCGGTATGAAAATTTTACGTCCAATTCTTGCTCAATCTTCAGAAGATACCTCTTTAGGCAAATTTGTAATTGGTACTGTTAAGGGTGATATTCATGATATTGGTCAAAAATTAGTTTCCATGATGTGTGAGGGTTCAGGTTTTGAGGTGATTAATTTAGGGATCAACAATCCCGTGGAAAATTACTTAGAAGCGATTGATGAACATGAACCTGTTATTGTAGGAATGTCTGCTCTTCTAACTACGACAATGCCTTATATGGGTGTTGTGGTTGAGGAAATGGAAAAAAGGGGCTTACGTAAAGATGTTCACCTCATGTGTGGAGGTGCGCCGCTTAACCAGGAGTTTGCTGATTCTATAGGTGTGCCAGCCTATGGTCGAGATGCCGCACGGAGCGCCGAAATGGCTGAAGAGCACGTGCGCAGTTTGGGTAAACAGCGTGGTCACCGATAAGAAAAATATCGATCCACCTAAAAAACGATTGGTTTTAGGCTGTGGGGCGCTTGTATACGATCTACAGAGGCTGATAAAACAAAACCCAGCATTATCTGATAAAGTCAATTTGCAGTGTCTACCGGCCAGCTGGCATAACACGCCGCAACTGATTGCTCCCGGGGTTGAAGAGTACTTGGCCGAGAATTCCCATCTTTATAAGGATGTATACATCGCTTATGCTGACTGCGGAACAGGCGGAGCTCTAGACCGGGTATTGAAGAAATATAATGCAAAGCGTATTAGTGGCGCACACTGTTATGAATTTTTTGCTGGCTCTGATGTATTCGAGCAACTATCAGAACAAGAGCTAGGCACTTTTTATCTTACAGATTACCTGGTCAAAAATTTTCATCGAATAATGATTAAGGGCTTGGGTCTTGATAAACACCCAGAGTTGTTTGATATATACTTTGAGAATTATAGAAAATTGGTCTATTTGGCACAAACTGAAAATGAACAGTTGCAAAAAGACGCACAGCAGCATGCTAAAGATTTTGGATTCGAATATGAATACAGATTGGTCGGTACAGGCGGCCTTGATTCTGTTTTTGAAGAAATCGATTTAGTGCCTTTGGCAACTGAAGAAGAGAAATAATATGTACAGAGCCAGACTTTTTGCCAGTAGACATGCTAGGGCGTATGAGGTGATGTATAACGCAACATCACCGGTGATATTGTCGACCCTAGGCGTGATTAATAAAATCACAAAGGGCAAGCTAGATAGACCAATTACTTGGTCCGAAAAGATTATCAAGGGATTTCTTTTTGATTGTCAAATGTGTGGTGATTGTGTACTCTCTTCCACAGGCATGGCTTGCCCCATGAATTGCCCCAAAACACTTAGAAATGGTCCGTGTGGCGGGGTACGAGAAAATGGCAATTGTGAAGTCAAGCCTGAAATGAAATGCGTTTGGGTTGAGGCTTGGAGTGGTTCGGCAAAAATGAAAGATAATCTTGCAATTCAAGAAATACAATTTGCTGTTAATCATACACATCGAGGAAGCAGCGCCTGGATCAGGCTTGCAAAAGAAAACAAACAGATAACTTAACAATGAGTATTCCAGAAACAAATAATCAAGCCTATACCTATCGTCCGGGAGAATTGTTGCCTGAGCTAGAGGGACATATTTCTCGAGGCAGGTTTGAGCGCGTTTTACGAAATGGAGATTTTGCAGTGACTGCTGAACTTGCACCACCAGACTCTACAGACAGAAATGAAGTTTTTGAACAAGCTGCACTCTTTGATGGTTTTGTTGATGCCATTAATGCGACTGATGGATCTGGAGCGAATTGCCATATGTCGAGTGTCGTGGTGTGCGCGCTACTCAGTTATATTGGTTATTCTCCTATTCTGCAGATTTCTTGTCGTGATAAAAATCGAATAGCCATACAGGGAGATCTCTTGGGTGCAGGCGCTCTAAGTATTTGTAACGTTCTTGCATTAACAGGAGATGATGTTAGTGCGGGTGACCATCCTGAAGCACGGCGTGTTTTTGATTTAGACAGCATCTCTCTTATTACACTCATTAAAAAAATTCGAGATGAAGGCTCTTTTTTGAGTGGGAGAGCAATAACTAATCCTCCACAAATGTTTGTTGGGACTTCAATTAATCCTTTTGTGCCGCCAGTTGAATCGAGGATATTGCAACTTGAAAAAAAGATAAATGCCGGCGCAGACTTTATTCAGACTCAGTATTGCTTCGATATGCCAATGTTAAAAGATTTCATGTCGAAAACGGTTGATAAAGGCTTATCAGAAAGAGCTTTTTTCTTGCCTGGTGTCGGTACACTGGCTTCGGCGAGAACCGCAAGATGGATAAAAAATAACGTTCCTGGAGTTCATATCCCAGATTCAATTTTTAAACGTTTGGAGGGTGCAGAGGATCAAAAAAAAGAAGGACAGAAAATTTGTACCGAACTAATGCAACAAGTGAAGGAGATTGAAGGCGTCAGTGGCGTACATGTAATGGCATATAAGCAAGAAGAATGTGTCGGACAAATGGTAAAAGATTCTGGTGTATTGGGTGATAGAAAGCCCTGGGCACCGAAGGATGAATATTAATTAATTTATGGAGTAAATAAAAGTGTCAATAACAACAACATTATCATCAGCAACAAAA
>Ga0206678_10002379_pt1 | contig 11949 bp, 8 predicted proteins | sample M180m12015metaG_FD_155453 | JGI IMG/M metagenome (GOLD analysis project Ga0206678, IMG submission 155453) | Ammonia-oxidizing marine archaeal communities from Monterey Bay, California, United States - M1 80m 12015 | ecosystem: Environmental > Aquatic > Marine > Intertidal zone | place: USA...
TTCTTTTTGGTTTGAAAACTCTTTGAGTAATTCGATGTGTTTCTTTTGACTTCCCATATCTTTTCTTAAGGCTACTCCAGTTTGAAGAGAAAATGAATTTCCGTTCTGAGCTCCCTTCATTAAATCCGCAGCTAATGGTTTCATAAGATCAGTTGGTAGTCCTTCCTCATCTAAAATTTGCTGGGAAAGAGCGAGGCAATGATTTGCGAAATTATGAGTGAATACAGCTGCCAAATGTACTTTTGCTCTAGTTTTAGATGGAGCATCAAATGCTCTGCCCCCAACTGATGACACTAGTTTGTAGAGTAAAGATTCATATTCTTTTGACGCAGCTTCGACTCCAAAAGGCACATCTGTTAGGTCTTCGTTTAGTGAATCTGAATTGAAGCTTTTGATAGGCCAAACTACTCCACTTTCACCTCCCATAACATTTCTATCTGTTACTCCCGAAGCGTGAAACCTTTTCACATCACTAGGTAGCGAATTTGCAACCTTGCTTATGGCGTCATCACTTACTAGAACAGCCACAGCATCTATATCTGTAGAAAAAGACTCCAAATCTTTAACTACAAGTGCGCCAAGCTTTTGTCCAAATTTCTGAGCGCTTTCAGGAGATCTACCCCATACCTCAACTATTTCTACACCACCTTTTAACCACGCCTGCCCTAATGCCTGTGCTACTTTCCCGGTGCCGGCAATGCTAATTCGTAAGGGTTTAGACATATTCATTCGGGAGTGATTTGGACTGAAGAATTGCGTTTCAAAAAAAGGTGAATAATCCCGAAAGCTACGAGAAAAGCTCCGAACCAAACCATTACTCCAAGCCTGTATCTAGTAACTTTAACAGCAATTATGTTTGTGTCATTCATAGAACTTGATGTTGTGATAATTTCAGTTTTCATTGAAGTCCATAGATTCTTGAGTAATGTGTCGATTATTTCATTACCAGCCTCACCATTTTCCCATTCTTTTGCTGATTTTAGTTGAGCTTGGTTAGGGTAGGGGACTAAGCGCCATTCCATCTCTAAATCTGAAAAAAAATCAAATGAAGACAAATGTGACTTTTCAGCTTTGAAAATCATTTCCTCAAACTTTACAATAGAACCCTTTTCGTATCGCATTGGGATTCTATCAAAGAACTTCAATTCTTCACCAGATGATGGATAGCAAATATAATAGTTCTCCATTTTCACAGTATCTCCCTCAGCTAGAATTAGATGATCATTTCCGTTTGTTCTGGAAATAACTTCACTCGATACATCGACATAAACAGAGCTAGCGCATACAATTGCGATTCCGAGATATGCAATAATTCCCGTTGATTTTGTAATTACATATGCCAAACCTGTAAATACTGCAGAAAAGAATAATGCTAAATGTGGGTATTCATAAGTTTGAAATTCAATCTGATAATATAGGATTGAAGTAAACAATACTGATATAGTAAATGCTAGAATGATCTTCCAAGATGATTGTTTGGTTTTTAGGAATGGTAGAATACCAGAAATCACCATCAATAGAGAAATTAATGGTATTCCTAATCTTAATAGTAAAGATTCATACTGCGAGAAAATCAATAATGAGGCGGTTAGTAGAACTGCGAATAAAAGAAGAGCGTTTCTAAGAAATAGTGCAATTTCAACAAAAGTGTCACGCCTCTCTAGCATCAAACAATGTTCATGGGTTTTGCAATCTTAATAAAAAGATCAGCCATATTTCTAGCATCGGCTATTGCTCTATGTTGCGTTCCATTAAAATTGAGGCCTTCAAGATTAAGCGCATTTTTAAGTCCGATTTGATTCTTTGACCCCTTGTATTTGCTGTAATGTCTTTGAAGACATGCCCAATACTTCAACCATTCAAATTCTAGATTGTGGAGGCGTGCATCTAGAACAAACTGTCTATGGTCAAATTCCCCCCAACTAAAGAGTGCTGTTCTAGTTGAAGAGTATCCCATCCAGTCTTCAAATTTCTTAATTACCACGTCAAAATGGTCTGCATCTTCAACGTCTTCTTGGGTAATGCTCGTGAGCTTAGTGCAGAATTTATCAATCTTTGGATGCAGAACAGGAAGAATAAATTCACAGAATTCATCTACGATTTCTAAATTCTCATTTACTCTAACAGCTCCGATCTCAATTATTTCTACTTGCCGAGGCTTGGGGCTTCTCCAACATGTAGCCTCTAAATCGTATATGATAAATTGTCTTTTTGACATAGATGTGTAAAGATACTTTACTCTGTTCTCAATATCTCTCCTCTCGATCTCTCCATGGGGATCTATTTGTTTCAGATAGATTTTCTACTTGAATATTATTACGTTCCTTAATAACCCTTTTACTTAGCCCAGCTGCTAATGACGCAAAGATCTCATCTGTAACGGGAATATCCCTAATTAGTTTTTCTGGAGTAAAATGATCATTTACAAAACCAGTATCGAAATTCCCTGACCTAAATGCTTCGTGATTTATTGCAAAACGCCCGAAGTCAAGTGTAGTCTTTAATCCACGAATATCGTAGTTGTCAATAGCAAGTATCATTCTTTCGATACAAGCTTCACGCGTTGATGCGTGTACAATCAATTTTGATAGCATAGGGTCGTAATGGATGCTAACTTCTCCACCTTCAATTACTCCGTCATCTACTCTTATCCCTGGCCCTTCGGGAGGAGAGTATTTCTTTAGTATACCTGTTCTAGGAAGGAATCCGTCGGATGCATCTTCAGCATATACCCTTAATTCTATAGAATGCCCAGAGATATTTAAGTCATCTTGTGAAAATGATAATTCCTTGCCTTCTGCTATTCTGATTTGTTCTCTAACCAAATCAATTCCTGTAATTAATTCAGTTACAGGATGCTCTACCTGAAGTCTAGTATTCATTTCCAGAAAGAAGAAGTTTTTATCTTCATCGACGAGGAATTCAACGGTTCCAGCGCCAACATAATCGCATGAACGAGCTACCTCAATAGCACATTCTCCCATCTTTGCTCGCATTTTATCATCTAGCAAAGATGAAGGAGCTTCCTCAACAACTTTTTGGTGTCTACGCTGAATGCTACATTCTCGCTCAAAGAGGTGTACGACATTCCCATGCATGTCCGCAACTACTTGAACTTCAATATGCCGAGGTTTAAGAACAAGGCGCTCCATAAAAACAGCTCCATCTCCAAAAGATCTCTCTGCTTCAGAAATAGCTCTCTTGAGTTCTTGTTCAACCTCTTCAACTTTGAAAACAGACCTCATTCCCTTTCCGCCACCTCCTGCGCTAGCCTTAATTATCAGAGGCATTCCGATTCTCCTTGCTTCCCTCAACGCTTCTGTAGGGTCTGAAATAGCTCCGTCAGTGCCTGGAACTAGGGGTATATTTTTCTCTTTAACAGCTTCTTTCGCTTTAAGCTTGTCACCCATAGTTTTTATGGCAGATGTGCCAGGACCGATAAAAGCAATTCCTGCTTTTTCTACTAATTCAGCAAATTCGGCATTTTCAGAAAGGAAGCCGTACCCAGGGTGTATTCCATTTGCACCAGTCTGTTCAGCAGCTTTCAAGACCTTCTCAGCTAAAAGATAACTCTGTGAAGATGGTGCTGGTCCTATACAAATGGCTTCGTCTGCAGCTAAAACGTGTGGGGCATCAATATCGGCCTCAGAATAGACAGCCACTGTTGAAATACCCATCTCATTAGCCGTGCGAATAATTCTCAACGCAATCTCGCCTCTATTAGCGATTAAAATCTTTGTGATTTTGCGGTTTGTCATTATTCGTTGTCTGATTTCTGTAAAAAATCTTGGCGTAATAAAGGGGCAAGCGATTCTTATCGCACCGCTCAACCGCATACCCTTGCTGCCTTCCGGCCCTGGGGGGTTCAGCGGGAGCTGGTCGTAAGAGACTTGCCCCAAGTGCAAAGATAAGGTAGTATCTTTCCGGCATGAGAATAAATCAACTTGTTTGGCAACATGGTTCTATGGCCGCTCTTATATCTGTAATTCTCAGTTTAGTAGCTTATATTATTGGTGTAGAATTACTTGTTGGATGGCAGACAGGAGTGGCGCAAGCGATTCTGATAATCACAACTATGGTAATAGTAAGCCGTGCGATTCGCACAAATGAGGGAGGGTTTATTTCATTTTGGAGAATCTTTTCACACATTATGATTGCTGTTATTTGTATTCTTTTTGCTTCAGTACTTTTTAATGTTCTATTGTTTCAAGTAATTAATCCAGACCTTCTTGATGTTGTACTAGATATCAGTTTAGAAAAAGCTGAGGATATGATGAAAGGCTTTGGTCTAGAGGGTGCTCTTCTTGCAGAAACAATGAAGGAAACGGAAAAGGAAATACGGAATGGATATACTCTAGCGGGTTCTATTAAAGGAGTGATATTCGGAAGTATATTCTGGGGGTTGATAGCTTTGATTGTTGCAGCGACTCATTATAAAATTGACAACAGTAAACAGAATTTCAATTAATTCAACTAATGGAGATAAGCGTTGTAGTTCCGCTCTATAATGAGCAAGAGAGCCTGTCCGAGTTGATGGCTTGGATAGATAAGGTGTTGTCGGAACGAGAATATGAGGTAATTTTTGTAGATGATGGTTCGAGAGATGATTCATGGAATGTCATATCAGATTTGTACTCAAAGTATTCTAGTAAGGTGAGGGGCATTAGGCTTGCCCGGAATTATGGTAAAAGTGCTGGACTTCAGAAGGGATTTGAAGCTGCATGTGGAAAGGTCGTGTTTACTATGGATGCCGATCTTCAGGATAGCCCAGACGAACTACTCACAATGGAAAGAAAGCTCATCGATGAAAATCTTGATCTTTTAAGCGGCTGGAAAAAGAAACGTCATGACCCAATTACAAAAACACTTCCGACTAAACTATACAATTGGATGACCCGAAGAGTTAGCGGGATTTATCTTCATGATTTTAACTGTGGATTGAAGTGTTATAGATTGGAGGTTGTAAAAGCAATTGAGGTTCAAGGAGAAATGCACCGATATATCCCACTTCTTGCAAAAGCTTCAGGTTTCGATAGGATAGGGGAGCATGTTGTAGTTCATCAGGCACGTAAATATGGTACTACAAAATTTGGTCTTGAAAGGTTCACAAACGGAATGCTAGATTTAATGACTATTGCATTTGTCCAAAGGTTTGGTCGCAAACCCATGCATCTTTTCGGCCTGTTAGGCACTTTGACATTTGCTCTTAGTGCACTGCTATTCATTGCTATTGCTGGTTATAAACTGTATGCTCTTTCTCAGGAGATAGATGCGAAGAACATAACCGAAATTTCAGCCTTCTACGTAGCATTAACTGGTATGATACTAGGTTCTCAGCTTTTCCTTTCGGGCTTTATAGCTGAGATGGTTTCAAGAACCGATCCATCTAGAACTGAATATAGAGTTTCAGAAAATTTAGACCTCGATAGGTCCTGAACCCACTAGTTCTTCTTCTTTATACCAAACCGCAAATTGTCCAGCCGCAATTCCTTTTTGAGGTTTGTCGAAATCTAAGTAAAGTCCTTCTTCAGTCATCACCACTTTACCAGTTTGGAGTGGTTGACGGTAGCGAAAACGAAGAGAATATCTTGATGTTTGACCTGGGAGAAGGGTGTGAGAAGGGAGAACCCAATGAACATCTTCAGTTGCAATCTTTAGAGCACGACGCATAAGACCTGGGTGATTGTCACTTTGGCCTACATATACAATATTTGTATTTACATCAGTTCCAATAACGAATAAGGGCTCTTTCTTGCCTCCCACATTCAGCCCCTTTCTTTGACCAACTGTGAAAAAGTGGGCACCTTGGTGTGTTCCTACTTTTTCTCCCATCTCAGGACTTAAGTCAAAAGGTGTGGCTCTTTTAGATAATGGGTCATCATCACTTGTCGTGAATGTCAAATGTTTCTCAGGTATTTCAATAATATCTCCAGTTTTAATACTCAACTTTTGTTGAAGGAAATCAGGCAACCTCACTTTTCCGATGAAGCACAATCCTTGACTATCCTTCTTATCTGCATTTGGGAGCCCTGCTTTTCTAGCGATTTCTCTTAAATCAGGCTTGAGCATTTCTCCAATTGGGAATACTGCATGTTTAAGTTGTTCCTGAGTAAGTTGACACAAAAAATAACTTTGATCTTTATTCGAATCGGTACCTGCGATTAATAGGTACTCAGTGCTTCCGTTCGGCAGGGTGTTAGAGCCTTTGCGACAATAATGCCCTGTAGCAACTGCCTCAGCACCTAATTTTTTTGCAGCTTCAAGAAATAGGTCAAATTTAATTTCCCGATTACATAGCACATCAGGATTTGGCGTTCGCCCCTGTTCATATTCACTAAACATATAGTCAACAATCCTTTCGTGATATTCTTTGCTAAAATCTATGACTTGAAAGGGTATACCCAGATGTTCCGCAACAAGCATTGCGTCGTTTGAATCATCTATCCATGGACACTCATCACTTATCGTCACAGACTCATCATGCCAGTTACGCATGAAAAGGCCTATAACATCGTGACCCTGTTCAACAAGTTGCATTGCAGCGACACTTGAATCAACACCTCCAGATAATCCTACTACTATTCGCATGGAACAAAGGTACGTTTGTGTACATAGAGTAAATAAACGAAATTGCGCAATAGTCGAAAAAGAATAGAGGCAACCTTTATATAGAGGTTACGTCATTAAAACGGCGAACATAATGCAAAACAAAGAATTGCACGCCCACATTAAAGGATGCCAACGTCGTAGCGAGAAATCGCGGAGTTGGATATTCAAACGGTATTACCGGTTGATGTTTGGTGTGTGCTTGCGATATGTTTCGGATAAGGACGCTGTGCAGGATATTGTTCAGGAGGGATTTCTTAAGATATTTTCGAATATTGATGGGTATACCTCCAAAGGTTCTTTCGAAGGCTGGATGCGTCGCATTATGGTTAATACTGCTATAGATGCTATTCGTAGTCGCAAAGCGACTGGTTTAGTTCTTGGAAACGAGAGATCGTTTGAAGAGATAGCAGATGAAGAGGAGTTCCCGATGGATGAGGATGATGACGTAGAGACTTTTACTGTGCATGATGTTATGGATGCTATGGCAGAATTAACACCCATGTATAGAATGGTCTTTAACCTTTACGTTTTCGATAACATGGGGCATAAGGAGATCTCTGATCAACTTGGCATTAGTGTTGGAACCTCGAAGTCTAATCTCGCAAAAGCGAGAAGAAATCTTCGAAAGATTTTGTTAAATATGAATAAGAAAACAGACCATGTCTGATAAGAAGTTTGACGATAAAATACGAGAGACTCTCGAAAATCACGAGCCAGATGTTCGCGCCGATTGGGGGCGGATGAAGGAGCGTATTGCTGCTGCAGCTGCTGTAGGAGCAATAGGTCTTGATGTTGCTGGTTCGAAACTGATATCTCAACTTTCTATTGGAGTTGCTGTTGTTGCTGGAGCAGTAACTATGTGGGTTGCTCAACAGTATGTTTTTTCTGAGGACACGATAAACGACGACTTATCTTCTGAACAAGTAATTCAGATAGAAGAAGAAATTGACTCGGACGCTATTATTGTATTTGAAAATTCAGATGATGAATTAAATGAAAACCCTAATCTAGATAATCCACCCTCAACAAAAGGAGCTGGAGAAGGGAATAATCAAGGGGGGGCTATAGTAACAATAGATAACAAGATTGAAGTGAATGAGAATGGTAGCGGCAATTCTGGGGAGGTCAACACTCATCCAGTTGTTGTTCCAGATTCAGAAAATGAAAATATTTTACCTCTCGAATTGCCATTCGCTGTTTCTACAAAACAAGCATGTGTTGGAATAAAGGTAGACTTCTCATTAACGGGTTCTGATACAAAGATGAGTTTTTTATGGAATTTCGGTGATGGAAGTTTTTCATCTCAGCCTGACCCTTCTCATGTTTATGAAGAAGAAGGCGTGTTCGATGTTACCCTGTCGGTTAGATCTCCTGGAGATGGCACAATAAGAACGAGAACTATTGAAAAACTTATTGAAGTTAACCCTCAACCTGATGCCAAACTTAATTGGGATCTTCCTAGAATCGTGACAAATGGACATCTAGAAGTTGAACTAAATGATGAAACAGAAGACACAAATTCATCAATTTGGGTTGTAGACGGAGATGTTACAGAAGGTAGCACTGCAGAATTTAGTATTCCAGGATCATACGAACTGAGTTTAATCGCTTCAAATAAGTTCGGATGCCAAGATCATGCTTCGGGAAGAATTGAATTCGGAAATAGGACTGACCTTAGAGCTCCAGCACGTTTTAGTCCTGATGGAGATGGAAGGTACGATACCTTTATGCCCTTTGGTTTATATCGTTTAGTTGATAAATGGGAATTAGTAATTTCGGATGAGTCTGGAAACCAAATTTATGCAACAACTGATTTTAACTCACCTTGGAATGGGTTTGATTCCTCAGGAGAGTTAGCTAAAAATGGCTCAACTTTCTATTGGACAGTTGTTTGCACAGACCATGGCGGGATTCAACGTCTTTATAATGATGTTGTTCGAGTAGAGCGCTAAATCTGCTCAATAATTAGCCGTGAATCCTTATCTTGCGAATTATTGAAGCCACATCTTATTGAGCATGAGTAATCTTAGTCTTTTTCGGTTTTTATTTACCTCTATCATTTCTATTGTTGCATTTAACGATGTTTATTCTCAAGTCACTACGGTGTACACTATGGGATCAGATGAAGTAGTAGTTTATGAATGTGGAACTGATGCAATCTTTACTGATGATAATAGTGGTTCACTGGATGCTCAAGATCCATATTCTTGTGCGAATAATACGATTACATTCTGTCCTGATGTTCCAGGAGATGCAATCCAAATCAATTTTCTAGGTTTCGATTTGCAAACAAATGCAAACCCGAATAACAACGATGCTCTTTTTGCTTACGATGGTGATAATACTGGGTCAAATTTAGTTGGAGTAGGTACAGGAAACAGTTTTGATGGTGTAAGCATAACTGCTTCAATAGATAATCCAACTGGATGTGTTACGTTTCAATTTATTTGTAATAATAACGCTACAGGAGGAGATATTGGTTGGGCTGCTACAATAAGCTGTGTAACTCCTTGCTCATACCCGGTTTCAGGACTTGAGTTAGTTTCTCCAGACCCCTTTCCTGACACACCTGAAGGCGTTGTAAGTATTGGTCTATGTCCTGATGATGTTGTTACCTTTTCTGCTGAGTCAGCATTTGGTACAGCGGGGTTTGCCCTAGACTCTCTTGTTTGGAATTGGGGTGATGGATTAGTTGAAACAACTGCTGTGTCAGATGGCCTTGTCGTTTCTCATTCTTTTGGTGAACCAGGAGAATATATTGTTACTCTTACTGTAGTTGACGAGAATCAATGTAATAGTACTAACCTTCAACCTCAACAGGTGTTAGTCAGTACTTTGCCAATATTTAATACAGAATTCACAACTCCTATTTGTGCTGGTTCCCCCGGGTTTTTAAATGGTGACCCTGTTCAGTCTATTACATGGACTGCTCTTCCTCCTGTAGGTGTTTCTGAACTAGCGGATCTTCCCGATGCAACAGGAGTTGCTTTTACATCAGAATTATTTATTGATTTTTTCGAGCAGGGTCAAGTTCTAGAAAATTGTGAAGATATTGAGCTTATTACCGCAAATATTGAGCATTCGTTTATTGGAGACTTGACTTTTTGGATTACTTGTCCTGATGGAACTGAAGTTATACTTATGGATAATGGTGCTAGTGGTGGTCCTGATCCTACAGGCTGTACTCCCAATGATCTTGGTGGAAATGATTTAGGTATAGTAGATGTTGAAGGTTGGGATTATTCATGGAATATGGATGCTGAGTGGGTGTTAGATGATTCAGGAAACCCTGATGCAGGAAACCCAATGCCTTCTGGAACATATTTGCCTTGTGAAGATTTATGTGATTTTGTCGGATGCCCTTTAAACGGCATATGGACATTCAACGTAATTGATCAGTGGGCTGCAGATAATGGAACACTATTCGGTTGGGGAATAGACTTTAACCCAAATATTGTTCCTGGTGTAACAACATTTACACCAGTAATAGGGTTGGGTTCAGATTCTAGTTTTTGGGATGTGACTAATGTAGATGAAGGAGTAGTTCTTATATCAGATGATGGAAATTATGTTGACCTTGATTTCCCAAATCCAGGAGTTTTCGATTTCACATACCAAGTGACAAATAATTTCGGATGTACATGGGATACCACTGTTAATATTACTGTTATTCAAGGCCCTCAAACAAATATTTCCGCTGGCGATGATGTAGTCTTTTGTCAGGATCCAGTTCAATTATTGGGCGAGTTTACAGCTGGCGGCCCTTCACCTTGTGGCGGGACAGGTGGGGCATATGACTATTGTTACACGAACAATGAAAACACGGTGTTTAACTATTGCCCTGACGTTATAGGCGATGGCACTATGATGACTATTAACTTTTCAGCGGGCACCATGGAGACATGTTGTGATTGGATAAATGTATTTGATGGACCTAACGGAACAGGAGCTTTGATTCAGACTTTTAACACGAATATTCCTGGATCTTCTTTTACAGCGACTAATCCTGATGGTTGTATTTCATTTGTTTTAACTAGTGAAGGAAGTATTAATTGTGCAGACGGATTTTGGGGTTTTGAGCCTCTTGAGTGGTGCGTAAGCTGTGGAGGTCAGGACGCTTGTGGATTTGATTGGTCTTGGTCTCCAACCGAGTATTTAGATAATCCATTCGTGCCTCAGCCTACAGTTTTAGAATTTGATGGACAACCAATTGCTTACACTCTATCTGTTGAACCTATAGGGTTTGATAATTGTGCAGCGACAGATGTCGTAATGGTATTGCCAGGATTTCAGTATGAAGTAAACGATCAACAACCCTCTTGTTTAGCTGATGATGGTGTTTTAATAGTTTCTATTAATGAACCTTTAAGTGAAGGACCTTTTACAATTGAGTTTTTTGAAGGAGGTATACTTCAAGAATCTGTTCAATATGATGGGAATGATTATGTATTACAGAATTTAACTCCAGGGATGTACAGTGTCGATTTATTTGACGCTACAGGATGTCTATATACTTATGAATTCCAAATGCTTGATCCTGTTCCTATGGAGATTGAGACTATTGTCGATCAGGTTATTTGTTTGTCTGCTGCTGTCGTCTTAGAGGCATGGTCAGATCAGGATCAGGGAGATATTTGGACATATCATTGGGTTAATTCATTAACGGGTGATACTACATCGACAGCTGATGGAACTTTCGTTGCCAGCCCTCCTTCAAGTACTATCTACACAGTGTTTGCTACTGATCCAAATGGATGCCCTTCTTCTGACCAAACAATTAATGTAAACGTGTTAGGTGAGTTGATGGCCGACTTACTTGGTTCAGATTATATCTGTAGCGGGGAAGAAGCTACTTTAGACGCTTCTGGTTCGTTTGGCGGAAGTGGATCGGGATATCATTTCACTTGGTTATGGGAAGGAAGTCAATTAGGTGACCTAAATACAAGTATGGTAGAGAATACACCTCCTTCAACAGGTACGTATTGTGTGATTGTAACTGATGACTGTGAGACGCCGCCAGCCGAGGCATGTATGTTGGTGACAATTGAATCTCCTCTTGTTGTTGATTTTGTGGCTGATACTACTAAGGCCTGTGGGACAGGTGCATTTGCATTTACAAATTTGATTGACCCAGCTCTTATAACGACTAGTGTTTGGGAATTTGGAGATGGTGGATTCGCTGCTGAGATGAATACAGATCACATCTATGATTTCCCAGGCTTTTTTGATGTAACACTAACAGTTAATTCATTTGCTGGTGGATGCGAGTACTCAGGAACTAAGGAGGCATTTATAATTGTTTATCCTCTTCCAACAGTAGGGTTTTATGCAAATCCTCAG
>Ga0206678_10002384_pt1 | contig 11942 bp, 10 predicted proteins | sample M180m12015metaG_FD_155453 | JGI IMG/M metagenome (GOLD analysis project Ga0206678, IMG submission 155453) | Ammonia-oxidizing marine archaeal communities from Monterey Bay, California, United States - M1 80m 12015 | ecosystem: Environmental > Aquatic > Marine > Intertidal zone | place: USA...
AAGTATAAGGAATTGAAAAGACTTAACAAGACTAAAAACAAATAATGTGTTGCAGGTTATTCTGGCGTTTTCAATAAAATTGGATAATGAATAGCATATTCAAATACCTTATTAGAAGCCATCTTTTTTTGGCTTTATGTAGCTTTATTTTTTTAGTCGGCTTACAAAAGGAATCTAACCTATCTTGGATATATGCTTTAATGATTTCAATGGGTATCATTGGGGTTTATAATTCTCATCGTTTATGGAAGTATGGTAAAAACAGATTACCTGGATACATGAAAGAATGGACTTTGGTGAATAAAAGATCCCTTTATTTTCTTGCCATTATCCCAACAATATTTGCTGCTTTATTATATTACTTTTTTTTTGGTGGCAACCCAACTCAAGATCTTCTAGCTGTCATTTGTGTTTTAATTAGTGTGTTTTATGTGAAGAGATTAGGTAAGCTTTCCTTGAGAGAAATCCCTTATATGAAGGTTATATTTGTAATATTAATTTGGTATTTTCTGTTCTTTGTCTTTCCCTTCATGATTTTTGATTCACCTCAGCCATGGTTCCTAGGCTTTTTGTTTTTACTCATTATATTGATTCCTTCAGACATTAAAGATGTGTATTTTGACCCTAAAGATATGAGGACGATTCCACAGGTGATAGGATTGAATAAATCAGTGAAAGTTATTCAATTTATTGTCCTACTTTCTATTTTAATTTTGTCTTTTCGTTTTGAAGAAGTAAATAACGCTCCCGCATGGATTTTTGGATTTTTATATTTTCTTTTATTGACTTTCATTTATAAAAAAATAGGGTATAAGTACTTTTTTGTCTTTGCAGATTTCACATTTATGCTCATTGGTACTACAGCTGCATTTTTACGATATATGTAAATACAAAAGGCCGGGGATTCCCCGGCCTTTATATGTTTCGTTAAAAACATTGAATTATGAAAAAAAGTGTTAAAAACCAAAAATATGGAAGTTTTTTCTCCAAATTTTAAATCAATTACTGCAATAATTATGCCAACAATTATATCAATATGTGTTTTTTGTTGATTTAATTTTATTTTGGGTTTTGGTGCGTTAAATGATTACTCACATTAGCTATCTTTACAAACTTATTATTGAATGATGGAATACAATTTCAGAGAAATAGAAAAAAAGTGGATTAAATTCTGGAAAGAAAATAAATCTTACAAAACAATTGAGGACACCTCTAAAGAAAAGTATTACGTGCTTGATATGTTTCCCTATCCATCTGGAGCCGGTCTTCATGTAGGGCATCCATTAGGGTATATTGCCTCTGATGTAATTGCTAGGTATAAAAAGTTGTTGGGATTTAATGTCCTACATCCGATGGGCTATGATTCTTTTGGCTTACCAGCAGAACAATATGCCATTCAGACTGGTCAACATCCGGCAATTACTACTAATAGAAATATAAAGCGCTATAGAGAACAGCTAGACCAAATGGGTTTTTGCTATGATTGGGATCGGGAGGTGAAAACATCTTCACCTGAATATTACAAATGGACGCAATGGATTTTTAAGCAATTGTTTAATGCTTATTATGACCTTCAGTCGAATGGCACAAAAGAAATAGATCATTTGGTAACTCATTTTGAAGGCCATGGCTCGAAAGGTGTAAATGCTTATCACGATGAGCACCAAGAATTCACCTCTACTGAATGGCAAAGATTTGACATTGAAAAAAAGGAGGAAGTATTACAATGCTATCGTATTGCATATCTATCAGAATCTCAGGTGAATTGGTGCCCAAAACTTGGCACAGTACTAGCAAATGATGAAATCTCTAATGGCCTTTCCATTCGAGGAGGCCATCCTGTTGAGCAAAAGGTAATGAGGCAATGGTCAATGAGAATTAAAGCTTATGCGGAAAGGTTATTAAATGATTTGAACGTTATAGATTGGAGTGATTCATTAAAAGAGCAGCAGAGGAATTGGATTGGAAAATCTACCGGAGCATCCGTGTCATTTGAAGTCTCAAAACATAAAGGAAATAATATAGAGGTTTTTACCACAAGACCTGACACTATTTTTGGTGTTACGTTTATTGTATTAGCACCCGAACATGAATTGGTAATGCAGATTGTTAAGGATAATCAATTAGATGCTGTTGAAAGTTACATAAAAAAGTCAGCAAGTAAATCAGAAAGGGACAGGCAGTCAGATGTTAAGAATGTCACTGGAGAGTTTACTGGAGCATATGCCATTCATCCATTTACAGGAAAAGAAATTCCAATATGGATAGGCGATTATGTATTGTCTAGCTATGGTACCGGAGCGGTTATGTCAGTGCCCTGCGGTGACCAAAGAGATTATTTATTTGCCAAAAAATTTGGAATTGACATTGTCAATATTTTTGAAAATACGGACATTTCCAAGTGCGCTTATGAGGAAAAAACCGGTATCATCACAGATTCTGATTTTTTAAATAATCTTCCAGTTGATCAAGCTATTGAAGCTGCTATTCTAGCAATAGAAAGTAAAGGAATTGGTAAGGGAAAAACAAACTATAGGTTAAGGGATGCTGTGTTCTCAAGACAAAGGTATTGGGGAGAACCATTTCCAATATATTATAGAAAGGATACGCCTTATTTGGTTGATGACAAACACCTTCCCATTGAGCTTCCAGAGATTGATAAATATTTGCCAACTGAAGAGGGGGAGCCACCTCTCGCAAGGGCTAATAAGAAACAATGGAACCATGCTGAGGGAGACAGAATGGATTTTAATACAATGCCAGGATGGGCAGGAAGTTCATGGTATTTTTTAAGATACATGGACCCGCATAATGAAAAAGAATTTGTATCCAAAGAAAAAGTGGACTATTGGAAGAATGTTGACTTGTATATTGGTGGATCAGAGCATGCAACAGGACATTTATTGTATTCCAGATTTTGGACGAAATGTTTATTTGATTTAAACTTTATTCCTTTTGAAGAACCATTCAAAAAACTGATTAACCAGGGAATGATTTTAGGGAGAAGTAATTTTGTATACAGAATTAATGGTACAAATTCTTATGTTACTAAAAGCAAAGTAACAGACCATGACACCACAGCTATTCATGTAGATATTGCAATTGTAGATAATGATATTCTCGATCAGGAAAAATTCAAAGAATGGATGCCTGAATATAAAGATGCTACATTTATATTGGAGGAAAATGGAGATTACATTTGTGGTTTTGAAGTTGAGAAAATGTCAAAATCGAAATACAATGTACAAACTCCTGATGACCTGGTTTACGACTTTGGAGCCGATACACTGAGGCTATATGAAATGTTTTTGGGCCCAATAGAGCAAAGCAAGCCATGGGATACCAAGGGGATCTCGGGAGTACATAATTTTCTTAGAAAGTGTTGGAGATTATATTGTGATTCTGATGGGGATTCAATCTTGTCAGACGACACTCCTTCAAAAGAATGTATGAAAACCCTACACAAGGCAATTAAGCGTATTCGTGAAGATCTCAATAGATACTCTTTAAATACATGCGTTTCTACATACATGATAGCCGTTAATGAATTTACTGAGCAGAAATGTCATAATAAAGAAGTTTTAGAACAATTTATTATACTGCTGGCCCCTTATGCCCCACATTTCTGTGAAGAGCTATGGGAAAAAACAGGTAATAGGGCTGGGACTTTATACGAGTCAAATTATCCAGAATTTAAAAAGGAGTATTTGGTTGAAGACACTTATGAATATCCTGTTTCATTTAATGGAAAAATGAGGTTCAAGGTGGAATTGCCATTATCTTTGAAGCAAGATGAGCTTAAAAAGGAATTGGAGAAAATGGATCAAACCATAAAATGGCTTGACGGAAAAGAGCCTAAAAAGGTGATTATAGTTCCAGGAAAAATTGTGAATTTTGTGATTTAACGATGTAGATGATTTACTATACTGTTTATATCATTGACCTCCAAAATATAGTTTTTCAAGGAATCTGAATTCGATTTAATTTGAGCTCCTCCAGCAAAAACATCCAAGTCGGGATAGTCTGACTTTAATTTTTTAAAGTAGCTAATCACAAAATCTTTATCTACAGCCGTTAGCCATGAAGTAAGAATGGCATTTGGTTTCAATTTCTCTATACACTCTACTAATGACTCGTATGGAAGGCTTTGTCCCAAATAAAATGTGGGTATACCTTTTGAACGAATCAAAAAATGATAGAACAGGAGACTTATTTCGTGCCATTCATGTTCTGGAAGATACATAAGGACGGCCTTATCTGTTGAATCTGGAATTTTCTGTTTATCTATTTCAGAAATAATTTTCTGACGAATTAGATTGGACATAAAATGTTCTTGTGCAGGATTCACAGAGCCAATTAACCACATGATTCCTATACGATCTAGAAACGGAATAAGATGATTTGTAAAAGTATTTTCTAAACCGATCGTATCTAACAACCCATTTAAGGTTTCTTTGAACATTTCTTCGTCAAGGTTTACAAGTGATAGAATGAACTTTTCCATACTGTACTTGGGCTCTTTATTTACTTTTATGTCCCACAATAGCTTGTTCATGTCTTCTTGAGAAAGTTTCGCGATTTTTGAAATTTTAATTCCGTTTCGATTAAGCAAACTTACTGTCAGTAAATGAGTCAGTTCTGAATCTGAATATGTTCTGATTTTCGTGTCAGTTCTATCCGGGGTTAATATACTGTAGCGCTTTTCCCAAATACGAATCGTATGAGATTTAATGCCCGTAAGGTTTTCAAGATCTTTAATTTTGTATTCTGCCATCCTAATTTACTCTTACAATAAGAAACAACACTTATCTTTAATTGTTCTTATACTTACAATATATTATAAATTTGCTTAATGGATATCTTTAGTGCAGAATTTTTAATTTCCAATACGACATTTAAGAAATGTCCTCAAGATGAGAAGCCCGAGTTTGCTTTTATCGGCAGGTCCAATGTGGGAAAGTCATCGCTCATTAATATGATTACGGGTAAAAAAAAGCTGGCAAAAACATCCTCAACACCAGGAAAGACTCAGCTCATTAATCATTTTTCAATTAATGACGAATGGTATTTGGTTGATTTGCCTGGTTATGGGTATGCGAAAGCCTCAAAAAAAAGCCGTAAGAGCTGGGAGCATTTTATATCTGAATATTTGCTTCATCGAGAATTTTTGTTGACTACTTTTGTTCTCATCGATTCACGATTAGAGCCACAAGCCATTGATTTAGAATTCATGAATTGGTGTGGATCTAAGGGAATACCTTTTTCCATCATCTTTACCAAAACAGATAAATTATCCAGCTCGGCACTCCAAAAAAAGCTATCTTTTTATAAAAAGGAAATGCTCAAATTTTGGGAGGAATTACCTCCTGTATTTATAAGCTCGAGTCAGTCAAATCTCGGTCGTGAATCCATTTTGAACTACTTGAATGAGATTCTCAATTCTTTTAGTCAATCACGTTCTTGAATATACACCTTGAAATGTATATTTTTGCTAAAACACAACTATGGGAAGAGCCTTTGAATATCGACGAGCAGCCAAGGAAAAACGCTGGGATAAAATGTCCAAGATTTTTCCCAAGCTTGGAAAAGCAATAACCCTTGCCGCCAAAGAGGGAGGGGTAGACCCTTCATCAAATGCCAAATTGCGTACAGCCATTCAGAATGCAAAAGCCGAGAATATGCCTAAAGACAATATTGAAGCGGCTATTTCAAGGGCAGTTCAAAAGGACACGGCTTTATTTAGTGAAATGAATTATGAAGGGAAAGGGCCTCATGGAGTACTTGTGTTTGTAGAATGTGCTACCGATAACCCTACTAGAACTGTGGCAAATGTTAAATCTTATTTCAATAAGGCTGGAGGCGGAATCGTTCCAACAGGATCATTGGAGTTCATGTTTCAAAGAAAAAGTGTTTTTGAACTTGAAAAGCCTGTAGAACTTAATATTGAAGAGCTTGAATTTAATCTTATTGATGCTGGTGTTGAAGAATTGGAGCTCAGGGATGATGTGTTGTTTATATATGGAGATTATACCGCATTTGGAACTATCGCAAAAGCTCTTGAAGAAATGGAGATGGAGGCGCAAAAATCAAGCTTGAAGAGGTTTCCTACATCACCAGTTGAATTCACTGAAGATCAGTTGATTGATATTGAAAAAATGTTAGATAAAATTGAAGATGATGACGACATTCAGCAAGTTTTCACAAACATTGCATAATTATACCCAATCATTTATACTAAAACACACATAATTTAGTTATAGTTAGACGTTTATGATGTTAAAGCCTCTTACATATCTCGGCCTTTTTACTTTGATGCTCTTTTCGGCATGCTCTACAGAGAAAAATTCTTTTCTCAATAGGACATACCATTCGACGACAGCACGCTTCAATGGTCATTTTAATGCTAATGAATTATTGAATCAATCTCTTACTACATTTTACAGCTCTACTAAAGATGATTTTTACGAGGTGCTACCTGTGACTCTTTTGCCAAATGAAGAAGAATCCAAAGGGATGCATCCGGCTATTGATACGGCAATTTCCAAATGCTCAATAGTCATTAAGAATCATAGCATGCCCAGTACAGAAGACATGTACTACAAAGACGTGGAGCACAATAAATGGATTGATGAAAATTGGATTACTATTGGTAAGGCACTGTACTATAAGCGAGAATACAAACAGGCCAAGAAAAATTTTGAATTTGTAAAACGTTTATTTGCAAATGATCCCTCATTCTATATAGCCAAATTATGGATTGCTAAAATCCATATCGAGCAACGTGATTTTGCTAATGCAAAAATAATTTTAGACGATCTAAATGCGATTTCTCTTGAGCAAAAAGAAAAAACGTTTCGAGATTTCATCCCTTTTGTAAAGAATAAAACCGAAGAAGAAGGTATCCCAATGATGAGCAGGAAGCTACAATATGACATTTACAAAACGTATGCTGACCTTGCCATTAAGAGAAAAGAATACCCGGAGGCCATTGAGGGCTTAAATTCTGCGATTACGAAATGTCCCTCTCCTGGAGAAAAAACACGTTTGCATTTTATTTTAGGCCAGCTTTATCAAAAAAGCAATGTTTTGGATTCAGCTAGGTTACATTATTCAAAGGCCTTAAAAGCGGCAGCTCCTTTTGAAATTTCCTTCAATGCTCGGTTAAATCGGGCCATCAGTGGAGGAGGAGATAAGCTCAGCAAAGATTTAAAGCGCATGTTGAAAGATGCAAAAAACGCCCAATATAAAGATCAAATATATTATGCTCTTGCCAATCTTGAAATCAATAGAAATAATAAAGTACAAGCAAAAGTTTATTTGACGGAATCGGCTTTCTATTCTAATGGAAATGCGCGTCAAAAAGCAATGTCTTATGAAAAACTAGGCGATTTGAGCTATTTTGAAAAGAATTATGTTTTCGCTCAGAAATATTATGATTCGTGTTCGCGATTTATTACTGAAGAATATCCCAATGGAGATCAGATTAAGGATAAAGCCGTTAAGCTTTCCGATTTAGTAGATGCTATTGAAATTGTGATTTTTGAGGACAGTGTTCAAAGAATTGCGAAAATGGATGAAAAAGAAAGAGAGCAGTTTTTGAAGGAAACCCTAAAGCAAATTAAACGAGAGGCACAAAAAAGAAAAGAACTTGAGGCGGCTAAGTTACTTGCTTTACAAGAACAGAACAATGCAAATTCAAATTCTACGAATAAATCGGTTTTTACCAATCCTAAGCTAAGAGAAGAAGGTTATAATGACTTTCGCAAGGCATGGGGGGGATCAAGAGAAAATGAAGATCATTGGAGAAGAAGTGAAAAAATTGTGTTTTCGACAGAAGAATTATCAGATTCAAGTGCTGTAGATTCCTTGCTGGTGGAAGAGGTTGGTATTGATTCATTGACTGTAGATGATTTGAGGAAAAATATTCCTTTATCAGATAGTGCTTTCGCTCTTTCAGAAATAAAATTACTTGAAGCCCTTTATCAAAGCGGGGTGCTTTACAAGGAAATCTTAAATGAATCAGAACTGGCGCAAACCCAATTCAATAGGGTGCTGGATATCAATCAAAGAAACCTTACAGATTTATCTTGTGCTTTTCAGTTGTATAAGTTAAATGAAGCTACTGGAAATAAAGAGATTTATGCCAACCATATTTTGACTTATTACCCAAGCTCCGATGCGGCAAAATACTTGAATGATCCTGATTTTTATGTGAAGCAAAAGGAGTCTCAAAAAATGGATGAGATGGCTTATGTGGAATTGGTTGATATGTATTATGCTGGCCAGTATAGAGACGTAATTGATTCTACCAATCGAATTATTAAAGACGACCTGTCTAATGCCTACAGGGCTGATTACCTTCTTTTAAATGTATTTGCAAATGGTCAGGTTACTGAAAATAAAGAAGAAATTGTTCCTTTGATTAATCGAGTGATTGAAGAAAAACCAGGAACTCCTCAGGCTGACATTGCTCAAGAATTATTAGATATTCTTAAAAATGGTTTCAGTAAAAATGACTCAATCAATTTTGACCCTGAATATATATACAAATATGATGATACTGAGAAGCACTTTGTAATTGTATTATTGGATGAAGATGATGATGAGGAGGATGTTAAATACGGGGTGTCCGCATTTAATAAGAAGAAACATAAAGCTAAAAAGTTAAAAACAAGCTCCAATTTAACTGTAAATAAAACAGCTTTTGTTTTGGTTAAAGAATTTGAAAACATACGTTTGGCACAGGAGTATATTAACTCGTATAAAGCTGGATATGAAATTTTAGACGAATATCAGGACAATAAAATTTATTCAATTGGTAAAAACAATCTCAAAATTTTAATAGAAACTTCTAATTTTGAGGAATATAAATCGTTTTTCATTGATTTTTATTAAATTAATATGTTAAAAAGAAAAAAAACATTTACTTCAGATATGGGATATTCAGCAGATCAAGATGGCAATTACATCATTTCAGGAACAAGAATTACAGGGGACATATTATCCGAAAACAACATTCTTATTGAGGGTGAAATACTAGGTAATATTGCTTGTAAAGGAAAGGTTACTATAGGAAACACAGGATTGGTTAAAGGCAATATTTCCTGTTATACATCAGAAATATTTGGAACAATAGAGGGGGAGATTAAAGTTGAAGATGTACTTAATTTAAGAGATACCTCAAAAATATATGGAAACATATATACAACCAAACTTAAGATAGATGAAGGAGCTTTCTTTGAAGGTAGCTGCAAAATGTCATCATCAACAAAATCGACAGTTGAGGAAAGCAACACGTTAATGTCTGATCTTATTCAGGAGGAAGACATTATAGAAGAATGAAAAAACCATCTCCGGTTAGGAAAAGTAATATCTATATCAGGTTCTCATCGGTAGGAATACAGATGGGGGCCATTATATTTTTATTCACATGGTTAGGCGTATATTTAGATGATTATTTTCAGAATAAGACTCCTTGGCTTACGATTGTGTTGTCCTTATTTGGTGTCATTGGGTCTCTAGTCCTTATTATTCGTGAAGTTTTAAAATTAAATCAAAACGATGATTCAAAGAATCATTAGGCAACTCACACCTCTTATTATTTGGCTTGTTGTTAGCTCAATACTTACGTCTGTCCTCATTCATGAGGTGAGTCTTTTTCATAACTTATTGAGCTCTTTGGTTTTATTGTTTATTTTTTTTGGAAGCACAATCCTTGTGAATTATAAAATTGAGAAAAACCCAAAGCGTTTTATTGGCAATTTCTTGGTTATGACCACTTTACAGCTGTTGGCTTTTTTAATCTATGAATTGATTTTGATATTTCAAGGTGAGATGTGGTGGGTTGCGCTTCATGCCCTTGTCAAATGTATTATTTTAATTGTCCTTCAATCTATAAATTTGGCCAGGTTAAATTTAGAGCCTTCTGAGAAAAGAGTTGAATAGCTTTGATAAATCTTCAAAGGAACTAAAGGACAGGTTCTCATAAGTGTCGTATACGTCGTGGTAGTTTTTGTTTTTCCCCATGGTGTATATAAAGAAGGACCGCACTCCTTTTTCAGTGAAAAAGTAATGGTCCGAATTCGCGGCCTTCCCTCTTGCTTTGACTACAGGTACTGCTTTCACTCTTCGGTTCATCTTTTGAAGGAGCTTAAATTCTTTTGTAAAAACCCTGCCGTTGACTGCCGTAATGCCTTGTTCACCACTCCCCATTATATCCAGATTAAGTAAAAATCGAACTTTAGCTAAATCGCATAAAGGATTTTCGGACATGTGTTTTGAGCCGAGGAGTCCAGCTTCTTCTCCAGCAAAGGCAACAAGAAGAACATGGTATCTTTTCAGTGGCCTGGATTTTATCATTTCTCCAAGCTGAAGCAGCATGGCTACTCCACTGGCATTGTCGTTTGCCCCAGGAAAATAAGTGTCCGTTCCCATCCTACCAAGGTGATCGTAATGAGCCGTGAGCATGATTGTTCCTTTGGCTTTCTTTTTGGCAGGGATATGACCAACAACATTGTTCGATTCATAATTAGCTAAATGTTTATTGTGGAGATGGATTTTAATATTCTGTTGGTCCACATATAATGAGTCGAAAATGTTCTTTTTCATTTGAATATACAAACGGTCGTTTGCATTAGATCGGACAGACCATGTAAACTTAGTGTTAACCAATTCAATCACATCATAATATTTTGACATGTTTTGGGCCAACTGATGAGCATAAATAGAAAGACTGTCTTTGGTAACATTATTATCTATGACATATAGTGTTGCATTGTCATAATTCCTCCACCAATTCGGATCCCAATCTTCTTTAAACAATGTCTTCATGTCTATAACTTCAATGTGTTTCAAGTCAAAGTTTCTTGCTCCTTTACATATGGATTCCATACAGGTTCCATTTGAAGTTGGGTCTATCATATAATCGACACCTGGAGTGAGGATTTTATTGTTGATGTGAATTGAGCAGCTGTCTAGAAAGGCATTCACATCAAGATGAAAAGACTGAAAATAACTCGAAGACAGAGGATCGATTCCCATTTGGTTCATTTGCTCAGAAATATATTTCGCAGCAATTAAATCTCCTCCACTCACATAACCTCTCCCATGAAACTCCGGAGAGCACATCTTTTTAGTAAAGTTTCTATAGTCAAAATGGTGTTGAGAAAAAGTGTAGGGTACGTTGAACAATAATAGAAGGTAAAAAATGCGTGTCATAGATGGATCTGTTTACTATTGATAAAAATAAACATTCATGGAATTAAGAAACGTCTTTTTGAGCCAATTTTCGATAAAAATTTTCTGAAAAGTTGTTATCTTGGCTTTAATTGAAGTCGTTTCTTCAAATAAAAGTACTTTTACCTTATTATATACAAATCACTAATATAATTTATGTTTTTAGAGCAATTTCCTTTGCAGAAAAAGTCAAATGGTTGGATTGAGGTAATTTGTGGTTCCATGTTTTCAGGAAAAACAGAAGAGCTTATAAGAAGATTAAGGAGGGCTGAGTTCGCGAATCAGCAGCTCATATTATTCAAGCCAAAAATTGACAATCGATATAGTAAAAAAAATGTCGTAAGTCATAGTGGAAATGAGTTTGAGGCCGTTTTAGTTGAAAATTCTGATGAGATTATGGAGCATTTAGACAAACACATGGTGGTTGCTATTGATGAGGCACAATTTTTTGATGATGGAATTGTCGAGGTATGTGAAGCGCTTTCAGCAAGAGGAATTCGAGTGATACTAGCGGGTCTGGATATGGATTATACCGGAAAGCCATTTGGTCCGATGCCCTCCCTACTTGCTGTTGCGGAATACGTGACTAAGGTTCATGCTATATGTGTTTCCTGTGGTAATTTGGCGCAATTCTCGAATAGAACAGTGGCCGAAACAAGTCAGGTACTTGTAGGTGCAGTTGAAAAATACCGACCATTGTGTCGGGC
>Ga0206678_10002388_pt1 | contig 11929 bp, 11 predicted proteins | sample M180m12015metaG_FD_155453 | JGI IMG/M metagenome (GOLD analysis project Ga0206678, IMG submission 155453) | Ammonia-oxidizing marine archaeal communities from Monterey Bay, California, United States - M1 80m 12015 | ecosystem: Environmental > Aquatic > Marine > Intertidal zone | place: USA...
AATAATTTCAATTTGTCTCTCTGTAAATAGTGATTTTTTGATGATTTCCTTTAATATATTAGAAAAATTGGAATTATTAGGGCTGCTCATAGCTATACAAATCTGTATACCGATACTTGAATAAAACTTAAAGGGTCATCATTAAACGTGAAGCATGACTGGAAAAGTAGAAGAATTACTCATTTCTGAGCGTAAAAAATCACCATTACTATTCGTATTAATTGATTCAGAAGTATCTCGAATAGATTCTGCTGTAAAACTAGCCAAAGATGTTGAGCAAATAGGTGCCGCGTCAATACTGGTAGGCGGTTCATCTGCAACTGATCAGATGGAGATGGCCGAAGTAGTCAAAAATCTCAAAAGTGCGGTAAATATTCCAATTATTCTATTTCCAGGTAATATTACTGGGGTTGTACCTCAGGCAGATGCTATACTGTTCAGTTCCTTAATGAATTCTGAGAATCCATATTACATTACACAGGCTCAAGCACTTGGTGCCCCAAATGTACTCAAATTTGGTCTTGAACCACTCCCAACATCATATTTAGTGATTGGAGAAGGCACATCTGCCTGGTTTGTAGGTGCAGTTAGAGGAATTCCATTTGACAAGCCAAAAATCGCGGCTGCATACTCATTAGCAGCCCAATTCTTAGGAATGAGATTTGTCTATTTAGAGGCAGGTTCTGGAGCAAAAACCAACGTAACTCCAGAAATGGTTGCAACTGTAAGAAAGGTCTTCCAAGGATTCATTATAGTAGGTGGTGGTATTCGTGATGCCCAAACCGCAAAATCATTAACTGATGCAGGCGCCGATGCTTTAGTGATTGGAACCCTTTTAGAGGATAGTAAAAACTTGGAGAAACTAACCGAAATAGCCAAAGCCATCAAAAATTAACCTCTTACATGTCTACTACTGAAAATTATCTTAAAGAAATCAAAATTCCTCAAAGTTACGCTAAATATTATGAAGAATTATCAAAACAAGTATACAAAGAATTTGAGACTGCAGCAGATGCAAAATCCACACTTTTAGACTCTTCTGGGATAATAGAGCCAAAAATCGCTTTTGATCTGGCGGAACGAGTCGCCAAAATGCATGATATTGATATTGCAACACCTCTTCGTGAATTACTTGATAAAACAGGAAAAGAAAATGCCGCACTCATATTATCAAAAGAAATTGCATTAGGCAAATATCTGCCTCCCAACTCGAATTTAGAAGAACGATTAGACTTTGCAGTTAGGGTTGGATTGGCAATTGTAACAGAAGGTGTGACCATTGCTCCTCTACAAGGAATCAGTGAAATTAAAATTAAAAATAACAAAGATGGTTCAGAATACCTTTCAGTATCAATTGCAGGACCAATGAGATCTGCAGGTGGAACTGAATCTGCAGTTACTATGTTGATTGCAGATCATGTAAGAAATGCTGTTGGTCTTTCAAAATATCAAGCTGATTGTTTTGATGATGAAACAGGAAGATTTGTAGAAGAATTACGAATGTATGAAGGTGAAGCAAAACAAAGTTTCCAGTTTCATGTATCTGATGATGATATTAAAACTGTAATCTCAAACTTGCCAGTTGAATTAGAAGGAGAAGGAACAGATCCAGTTGAAGTAGTTAATCATCGTAATATGACCAGAATTAAAACTGACAGAGTTAGAGGTGGTGCTTTACGAGTTTTAAATGATGGATTAATCGGAAGATCAAAAAAACTCCTAAAACGAATTGAGAAGTACAATCTGGAGGGTTGGGAGTGGCTACATGATGTTCATGGTGCTGTTCAAAAAGGAGAATCTGGTGATGCTGCTTCTGAAAAACGTATGAGAGAAGTCATTACAGGGCGTTCCGTACTATCCATGCCAAACAAGATTGGAGGTTTTCGACTAAGATATGGTCGTGCCTGTAATACCGGCTTTGCTAGTGTAGGACTACATCCCGTAATTGCTGAAATTTTAGATCATACCGTTGCGGTAGGCACACAAATCAAACTTGACAAACCAAGCAAAGGTGCAACTGTAGGTTTTGTTGACTCGCTTGAAACACCTATTGTCAGACTAAAAGGAGGCGAAGTCGTTAAAATCAAAGACACAGAGCACGGAATTCAGATTAAACATGACATTGAAAAGATTCTTCATCTAGGTGATATTTTAATCACATTTGGTGACTTTTTAGAAAACAATGCAGAATTAATCCCAACAGGATTAGTAGAAGAAGTTTGGATTGAATTTCTTAAAGATAAAATTTCTACCAACAATGAACAAACACAATTTTTAACAAAAACACCAACCTTTGAAGAAGCACTAAAACTTTCTCAAGAACTAAAAATTCCATTACATCCAAAATTTCTTCATTATTGGGAATTCATTTCAATTGAGGATCTAAAACAAATTTCTAATCCACTCTTAAAATCAGATACTGAAATTCAATATGATATTTCTCATAAGATGATCTTTGAAAATCTTGGTATTCAACATAAAATTAGGGATAACAAAATCATTATATCTGAAATAGATATTGAGATTCTAAATTTTTTTATCTTCAAAAAAGAACTAAATTATGATGGATTTGATTCGGTTCCTGAATTACTAACCAGCAATGTTGGTATTGATATCAAAAACAAATTTTCAACATCGATCGGTGTCAGAATTGGTAGGCCTGAAAAAGCTGCCCCACGTTTAATGAAACCACCAGTTCATGTACTATTTCCAATTGCTGAAAAAGGTGGAATTACCCGTGATATTCTAAAAGCATCAGCCGCATCAGAGTCATTTTTTACAAATTTGAATAATCGTCGTTGTACTAACTGCAATATTCCTTCAATTGGAATAGTTTGTTCCAAATGTGGTAATAAAACAACAAAATTTTACATTTGCAGAATTTGTAAAGATGAATTAGAAACACAGTATTGTGAAAAATGTAAAAGAGATGCAAATGGATTTTCTTACAAACAATTTCCATTAAGACAAAATCTAATTGCAGCACAAGAAAAACTTGGAATTCGGGTACAACAACCATTCAAAGGTGTTGATAAATTAATCAATCAAGAAAAAATTCCTGAACCCCTAGAAAAAGGACTAATTAGACAAAAATTTGGATTATCTGTTTTCAAAGATGGTACTGTTAGATTTGATGCCACAAATTCGCCTTTAACACACTTCAAACTGTCTTGGATAGGCACAACAACTGAGCAAATCATCAAACTAGGATATGAAAAAGACATTGATGGAAATCCAATCACAAACGATGAACAATTAATTGAATTAAAAATGCAAGATGTGATAATCCCCTTAGAAAGTGCTCAATATCTTGTTAATGTTTCAAAGTATGTTGATTTTGAATTACAGAAATTTTTTGGCAAACAACCATTTTACAATATAAAAAATACGCAAGACTTGTTAGGTCATTTGATAATTGGTCTTGCACCTCATACCTCCGTAGGAATTACTGGACGATTAATTGGTTATACGAAAACACATGTATGTTTTGCTAGTCCAATATGGCATTCTGCTAAAAGAAGAGATGCAGATGGTGATGCTGATTCTGTTATGTTGTTACTAGATGCATTGTTAAATTTCTCAAGACAATTCTTGTCTGATAAAATTGGAGGATTAATGGATGCACCTCTCTTAATTCAACCAATTGTATTACCACATGAGGCACAAACTCAAGCACATAATTTCGAGGTTGCAAAAAAATTTCCACTCGAATTTTATGAATCAAGTTACCATCATGAAAAATCTGGAGCAATTTCTTCTATTGAAACACTCGCAATGAGAAAAGATACTGGGGATGAAAATATTTTCTATGATCATTTCTTCACACATGATACAACAACATTAACCTCATCAAAATCACGAAGCGCATATTCAACACTTGAGTCAATGGTTGACAAGCTTGACTTACAAATTAGAAATGCAGACATTATCAATGCAGTTGAGACAAGAGATATTGTTTCATATCTAATACAAACACATCTTATTCCTGACATAATGGGAAACATTCGTGCATATGCAAAACAAAAATTCCGTTGTACTGCGTGTGGTGCAAAGTATAGACGAATGCCATTACTTCAAAAATGTACATGTGGTCACAAACTACTACAAACTATTACTCGACCATCAATTGAAAAGTATCTCCCATTAGCAAAGAAACTAGTCACAAAATATGATGTTGACCCATATCTAAAAGGAAGAATTATGACATTATCTGATGAAATTGAACTACTCTTTGGAAAAGGGGATGGTTCGCAACAACTACTAACTGATTATGTGAATTAGCGTAATTTTACGTATTCGTAGGCACCAAGTTTGTTATCAAAACAGTATTGTGTCTTTTTGAAATCAGTTTTGAATTCCTTAACATGTGCTGCAATTTCTCCTGCATCTTTTTTATCAACAATAACTTGTTTCATCAATGATGCAATCTCTTTCATTTCAGATTCTTTCATTCCTAGGCGAGTAATCTCAGATGTTCCTAAACGAATACCACCTGGATGCATGTAATGTCTATTTGCTTTGAGATCACCTGGAATTAATTGACGATTAACAATGATGTTAGCTTTTTCTAAATCAGCTTCAATAGTTCCACCATCACCATAATCTAAAACATTTACAACTGTTTGATGTGATTCTGTATAACCTCTCTTTTCACCTAAAACTTTGAATCCTAAATTGTTTAATTCTGCGGCTAATGTTTTTGCATTCCTGATTGTTTGTTCTGCATAATCTTTTCCAAACTCTAAAGCTTCAGCAAATGCCACTGCCTTTGCACCCATGTGATGAATGTGATGACTACTTGTTAATCCTGGGAACATTGCTTTTTTGATTGGTTCTGCATGTTTTTCAAATCCTAAAACTAATCCTCCTTGTGGACCAAACAAAGTTTTATGAGTACTCATTGTCATTGTATCTGTTCCTTCTCTAAGTGGGTCTTGGAACTTACCACCTGCAATTAATCCTGCAACATGTGCTGCATCATAATTGATGTGCATACCATGACCTTTTAGAAAATCTGCCAACTCTTTTACTGGATGTGGAAACAAAAACACTGAACCCCCAAACATTGCAATCTTTGGCAATTTTCCTTGTGATTTCAAATCTTCAACTTTGGCTTTTGTTTTATCAACATCTAATGTCATTTCTTCAGGATCAAATGCAAAGAACTCGATATCTAATCCGTGTACTAATCCTGCAGTTCCCGAATGTTCTTTTTTACCATGTGAAATGTGACCTCCAGCAGGAATTGATGATGCAATCATAACATCACCTGGATTTGAATAAGCAGAATAAATTGCCAAGTTTGCTACGACACCAGAAACACTTCTTACATCTGCAAACTCTGCATTGAATAATTTTTGTGCCAACTCCATACATTGAATTTCAACCTCATCGATGTAGGTACATCCTGCATAGACTCGCTCACCTGGCCAGCCCTCGGCATATCTGTTACCAAAATCTGACATTACGGCTTCTCTAACAGCTGGACTAGGAATGTTCTCACTAGCAATTAGTGGGATAGAATTTTCAAACCATTCATGGTGTTTTTCAAGACTAGTGAAAATCTTATCATACGACTCTTTGTTTGAATCAGCCATGATTTTGAACTTGATTTTCCTAATTTAAGAACAGCGATCTTTCTTCTAGAAAAACAAGAAGCTAGCTATATATTTTGAAAATTGACGTTTTGAACTATGGCAGCACAAACTCCAAAAGGCAACATGCCAGTTGTAGTTCTAAAAGATGACGCAAGTCAAGTAAAAGGAAGAGAAGCTCAGAAAAACAATATTGCAGCTGCTAAAATTGTAGCCGAAATTGTTCATACTAGTTTAGGTCCAAAAGGAATGGACAAAATGCTTGTAGACTCTTTAGGTGATGTTACAATTACAAACGATGGTGCAACAATTCTAAAAGAAATTGATGTTCAACATCCAGCAGCAAAAATGCTAGTTGAAATTTCAAAGACTACTGATAATGAAGTAGGAGATGGAACTACATCTGCAGTTGTATTGGCTGGTGCATTGCTAGAACATGCCGAAGAATTAGTCTTACAAGATGTTCATCCAACAATTATTGTTGATGGATACAGAAAGGCAGGAAAAAAAGCCAAAGAGTTCTTAGATCAAATTGCGGACAAAGTTGAACCAACTGATAATGGAATTTTATTAAAAATTGCAAAGACATCCATGCAAACAAAACTTGTTAGAAAAGATTCTGAACAATTATCAGAAATGATTGTCAAAGCAGTAAAAGCTGTTGCAGTAAAGAATGGTGAAAAATATACTGTTGACATTGATGATATTAAAGTAGAAAAGAAATCTGGTGGTTCAATAAAAGATTCTTCAATTATTCAAGGAATTGTTTTAGATAAAGAAATTGTTCACTCTGGAATGCCAAAAAAAATTACAGAAGGAAAAATTGCACTCTTAAATGCTGCACTTGAAATTAACAAAACTGAGACTGACGCAAAAATTAACATTTCAAATCCACAACAAATGAAATCATTTTTGGATGAAGAAAATAAAATGCTCAAAACAATGGTTGACAAAGTTATTGGTTCTGGTGCAAATGTAGTATTATGTCAAAAAGGAATTGATGATATGGCGCAACATTACTTGTCTAAAGCAGGTATATTAGCAGTAAGACGTGTAAAAGAAAGTGATTTATCAAAACTTGCAAAAGCAACTGGCGCAAGAATTGTAACTAATTTAGATGATTTATTTGAAAAAGATTTAGGTTCTGCAGCATCAATCCAAGAAAAAAAGGTTGAAGAAGATAAATGGGTTTTCGTTGAAGGTTGTAAACATCCAAAATCTGTAACATTACTACTTCGTGCTGGCTCACAAAGAGTTGTAGATGAAGTAGAACGTTCAGTTCATGATTCACTAATGGTTGTAAGAGATGTAATGGAATTACCATCTATAGTCGCAGGTGGTGGTGCACCGGAAACGTTTGCAGCAACAAAGATTAGAAATTGGGCAAAATCTCTTCAAGGACGTGAACAACTAGCTGCTGAAAAATTTGCAGAAGCATTAGAGTCAATTCCTTTAGCATTATCTGAAAACGCAGGTATGGATCCTATTGATACTCTAACGCATTTACGTGCAAAACAAATCAAAGGTGAAAAATGGACAGGAATTGATGTAATGAAAGGAAAAGTTGGAAATTTAAAATCTACTGATATTATTGAACCATTGGCAGTAAAACATCAAATTGTTTCAGCTGCAACAGAGGCAGCATGTATGATTTTAAGAATTGATGATGTTATTGCTACTGCAAAATCTGCAGGACCTCCACCAGGAGCAGAAGGCGGAATGCCTGATATGGGTGGAATGGGTGGAATGCCAGGAATGGGAGGCATGGGAATGCCACCTGGAATGGGAATGTAGATTAGTAAAAATTTTAATCAACATAATTCAATCTAGATTATTATGGCTAAACATAGAGAAATTTCTGATAATTCAAAACCTCACATTATTGAAAAAGAAGAAAAAATTCCATCTTCAAAAACTCCTATGGATATAAAATCAATTATTCTATCTGGTTCAAAATATATCTACATTGTAGCCGCAGCTGCATTGCTCTCTGGAATATTTACTCCTCTGACAATCGGTGCAGAATGGAACACTGTAATATCTGGAATGCTTTCAATCTTCTTGGGACTTGGTGGTGGAATATGCATTTTCCTAGGAATCAAAAATCAAAAATTTACTACGATCATGATATGCATTGGACTAGGAATGATGATTATTTCTCTTATACTAATACATGAAATTGCTGAACGTTCCTTACTTGGATAAACTTTTACCTAAACATCAAAGTAAAGATAAAATTCATGTGGGTGTGGTCTGATTGCAATTTCTCTATGATCTCTTCTTTCTAATTCAATAATTTTATCTAAAACATCATTTGAGAAAATTGGATTTAGGAATTTTCTGTCACTCTCTAATTCATCCAAGGCTCGTCCAAGGTTTGCAGGCAAAGTGTCAATTCCATGTTTCTTTCTTTCTGATTTTGTCATTTTGTAAATATCCTCTTTTACAGGATCCCCTGGCTCTGTTTTCTTTTTAATTCCATCAAGTCCTGCAGCTAATACTGCTGAAAATACCAAATATGGATTAGATGCTGGATCAGGTACACGATATTCCATTCTTTTCATGTATGCATATTTTTCTCCCTTAAAATGACCAGGTATTCTAATTGTTGCAGAACGATTACTTGAACTCCATGCAATGTAAACTGGTGCTTCATACCCTGGAACTAATCTGTGATATGAGTTTGTTGTAGGATTTGTAATTGCAGTTAATCCTTTAGCATGTTCCATCACTCCTCCACAGAAATAACGACCAATTTGGCTTAATTCTAATTCTGCATCTTTATCATAAAATGTATTTCCATCTTTTTTCCATAAACTAACATTTGTGTGCATTCCAGAACCCGCATCCATTGATATTGGTTTTGGCATCATTGTTGCTACTTTACCAAATTCTTGAGCAACATTTCTTACAACATACTTGTATGTTTGAGCACCATCAGCAGAATTTGTCATCAAGTCATACTTAATATCAATTTCACATTGCCCTGCAGTTGCTACTTCATGATGATGGTTATCACACAAAATTCCAAAATTATCATTCAAGATATCAACACATTCATTTCTAAATGGTGCAAGTGTGTCTGATGGTGTGCTTGGATAATATCCTTCTTGTAATCCCATAGGATATCCAGTTCCTTCTTGACTCCACGGTGCTTCTGCAGATTCAATTGAATATGACTGACCTTTGTATGGTGTTAAAACATCCCAGTGCACCTTATCAAATACAAAAAATTCTACTTCTGGCCCCCAATTACTAAAATCAAATCCTTGTGATGTAACATATTTCTCTGCTTTTTGACAAATTCCTCGAGGATCACTACCAAGACGTCCTCTTCCTCCGCCCCAGTAAATATCACATAGCAATCTAGCTGTCTTTTTCTCTTTAACCCAAGGAATTATTGCAAATGTACTTGGGTCTGGTTTTAGTATTAAATCAGAATCTGCAATATCGGTAAATCCTACAATTGATGAACCATCTAATTTTGGTAATCCATCTTCCATCTGATCAGGCGTAAAGGTATCTGCTGAGATTGTAGTATGATGAAATCTACCTGTTAGACCAGTAAATTGAAGATCTATGAACTTTATTCCCTCATGTTTTATTCTAGAGAATACCTCATCGGATGAATATTTTACTTGTGTGGCTTTGCCACCTATTACTTTATACGGCAATTTTTTACTTCAAGCTAAAAGAATTAAACGTACCATTTAAGATTAACTTAGTATTAAAATGTCATCTCTTGAATCACTCGATCTAAAAAACCTTCATGAAATTGTACTGCAAGAATTTCAAACTGATGATCCTAGAGAGCTTAGCACAGATTTTTTTAGAAATTTATCAAACTTTATTGGAAAATTAAAAAATGAAGAATATGACGGAATTGAAAAGAAAACAAAAAATCAGATTATCTCAACTGCTACAATTCTTACTGAACTTTTAATAAATAAAAGACTTGAAAAAATCTCCATGTTGTCTAAAATATCTTATAGCATTTTAACTGATGAAGAAAAATTTGTTATAGATTCAAACGATGAAATGAATGAGCGAAAAAATATGATTATATCTGGAATAATAAATGGAAAATCAAAATTCCTTGAAACTACTTCTAGAAAGCATAAAACAAAACCGGTAACAGTACGATTTGTCAAAGAATTTGAAGAAATTGTTGGTGTTGATTTGGAAAAATATGGTCCATTCAAACCTGAAGATGTTGCAACTATTCCTAATGAAAATGCACAAGCTTTAATTTCAAACGGAATTGTATTAAAAGTTAGATTAGAAGAATAACATGTCTCACCCTGGCTCAGTTGATATAATTGATTTTTTAGCTTTTACAATATATCCATTCATAGCTCTTGGTGTAATTGAATTAATTAGTAGAGCAATCAAAATTTTATCATGGAAAAAACTTTCAACACAAGGAATTGCTATGATAATTTTATCTGTGATTTATGTTGTATTTCCTTCAATGATTGTTACCCAAGAAAATAATACTCATGTTGAACCATTATGGATGTCAATTTTGGTAATGCTTGCATTAGCTGCTACACTATTTTATCAAGCTAGGCGTTCAAAAATTGATCCAACAAAAGTTGACTATTAATTAACGAAATCGTCCAAAGAATCTTTTCAATTTACTAGAATCAGGTCCACCATCTCTAATGACTCTTCTCTCTCCAAATTTTTTAGCTCTAATCACTGTTAATTTTACACAACGATGATCTTCTGGAAGTCTATGTTCATCACAAAATGGATCTTTACAGTATGTGCATTCAAATGGAATATCTACCATATCGCCACAATATGCACATTTTTCTGCTTTCATGATAAGCATTAGATTTTTTCTTTAATAAATTTACAATATTGTTTTTTCTTTATCAAGCAACATATTTACACATAAAAAATTTTATAAAAATTAGTTTTGATACAAGATAAAATTGTTGTAATTACTGGAGCATCTAGTGGAATTGGTTATTCTACTGCAAAATCACTTGCAAAAAAGGGCGCAAAAATAGTTGCTGGAGCACGCAGAATAGATAGACTAGAAAATTTAAAAAAAGAAATTACTGAAGATGGTGGTGAAATTATTATTTGTGAAACAGATGTTACAAAAAAATCTGATTGTGATAATCTAGTAAAACAAGCAATTGACAAATATGGAACAGTAGATGTTTTGATAAATAATGCTGGTTTGATGCCTCTAAGTTTTGTCAGATCTCTAAAAATAGATGAATGGGATAGAATGATTGATGTAAACATTAAAGGTGTGATGTATTGTACTGCTGCAGTAGTACCTACTATGGTTGAGAAAAAATCTGGCCATATTGTAAACATTTCATCAGTTGCAGGAAGAATTGTTTTTCCAGCAGGAAGTGTTTATTGTGCTACAAAGCACGCAGTAACCGCATTTTCAGAAGGTCTTAGACAAGAACTCAGTGTAAGAAAAAATATTAGAATTACTAGTATTGAACCTGGTGTAGTACAAACGGAACTAACTGATACAATCACTGAAAGAGCGTTACAAGCATTCATAGAAAAAGGAAAAAGTATGGTTGGTCTACAAGCCGAGGATATTTCAAATGCAATTATTTTTGCAATTGAAGCGCCAAATCATGTTAACGTAAATGAAATTCTAATAAGACCAACTACACAAGAAGTATAATTATTCTGATTTAGTTTCTTTTTCTCTAGCCATATGTCCTAAGAGAGCTTTAATCTCTTTGCCCATATTGTTTGCATCTTTTCCCAAATCTAATTTTTCAGTTATAGTATCTTTCAACTGTAAATTTTCTAATTCAATTCGTCTTTTTTCTACACAGTGTAAATGATCACTATCTGTTGCAGAAATTTTTTTACAGATAGAACAAGTTTTCATATTGTTATTTACTCACACCACGATTTATTTCTTGCATCTTCTATACTCACTTTTTCTCTAATTTTAAACCAATTATGAGACTCTCAAAATTTTCTAATGTTGGATTTTTCTTATACATCCTAATTAGATCAATAATTTTCTTTTTTGTTGGAATCTTAATCTTTTTTTGAATAATTTTTGCTAATCCCGTACCTATCAAAATTCCTTGTGTAGCACCTGTAACATTAGAAGGTTTTCTGTTCACACTAGAACTCTCAAAATCTATTATTGTATTTCGTTTTTTACTAACTATCACATGCTTGTCTATTGTACTTAATTCACCATGATCCAGCCCTGCATCATCTAAGAGAAAACATTCTCTTAATACATTTTTTACAACACTACGAATTTCTTTGGCTTTTGTTTCTGATTTTTTTGCCCAATCAATAATTTTTTCACCATCAATATACTCCATAAT
>Ga0206678_10002391_pt1 | contig 11926 bp, 8 predicted proteins | sample M180m12015metaG_FD_155453 | JGI IMG/M metagenome (GOLD analysis project Ga0206678, IMG submission 155453) | Ammonia-oxidizing marine archaeal communities from Monterey Bay, California, United States - M1 80m 12015 | ecosystem: Environmental > Aquatic > Marine > Intertidal zone | place: USA...
CCGTGCCTCGACGCCAACCGTCGCCCGCCGCTTGCCGTGCTCGACGAGGCCCTCGGGATGCCGGGCGAACTGGATCGACGCAAGGCCGAACAGCACGAACCGCCACTTCGGCGACAGCGGGAAGAATCCGGGCAGGTGGCCCCTCGTGATCCAGGCGAGCCCAGCGCCCCGCAGGATCACGGCATTGAACAGTGAAAACGCCGCACCGGCCTGGGCCGCGCCCTCCACGGTCCGGGCGCTCAGGGTGACGACGAGCACCACCCAGAAGAGGGCCGCGGTCGGCGTGAAGTTGTTGCCGTAGTTGACGTTCTCCTGGTGGATCGCCAACAGCCCTCCACCGAGGCCGGCGATCGCCGCCGAGAGGGCGAAGGCGACCATCCGAGCCCGTGCCGGCGACACCCCGATCGATTCGGCCGCCACCTCGCTGCCCCTCAGGCCGCGCAGCGTGAGCCCGGTCGTCCCCTCGCGGATCCGGATCACGAGAATGCTGACCACGGTGAAGACCACCACTACGAGGGCGAGGAAGCGCTGGTCGTCGGCGAAGTCCCAGGGACCGAGCACCGGTCTGGGGACTCGGTGTCCCTGCAACAACGACGAGCCGCCGCCACCCACCCAGGAGAACTTGAGCATCACGGCATCGAAGAAGAAGGCGAACGCCAGCGTGGCGATGGCCAGCCAGATGCCGCCGAGTCGTAGGACGGGGATGGACAGGAGTGCACCCACCACGGCTGCGATGGCAGCACCGACCAACGCTGCTGCGAGGACCGACACGTCCCAGCGGTCCGCCAACTGGAACACCGTCAGGGCGCCGATGGCGGCGAAGGTCCCCTGACACAGCGAGATCTGCCCGGCGAGGCCGGTGATGACCGTGACCGAGAGGAAGATGATCGACATGATGATGGCCTGGGTGACCAGGTGGACCCAGACGACATCGCCGCGGAACCAGACCGTCAGCCCAACCAGGAGCAGGAAGCAGACGCCGAACACGCGGGCGGCCCTGGTCAGGGTCACACTGCGGGTCGTAGACGCCAGCGAAGGCGGCGGCGGGTCGACGCCCGATAGCGGGTCGGCGGCAGCCGGCGACCGGCGGATCGCCGGCCACAGCACGAGCACGCCGAACAGGACCACGAACGGCATCGAGGGGGTCAGGTTGTCCTGGAACGGCTCCAACCATGGAAGGTCGACCGACCACCTCGGGAGGAACGTCCGGAACAGGGCGATGAAGATCCCGAGCCCGAGGCCCCCGAGGAGCGCCCGGGGGAGGCTCACGAGTCGCCCGATCGCCGCAGCGGCGATGGCCACGACCACGAGGTGGAAGAAGTCGGGTGCCATCAGGGTGTTGAACCGGGGAGCGATCAGCACGCCGGCCATGCCCGCGAAGAAGCTGGACAGCATCCAGGCCACCGAGGACACCCGGTCGGCGTCGATCCCGGCCAACTCGGTCATCCGGGGACTCTCGACGACGGCGCGCATGGCGAGGCCCAGGGAAGTGAACCGGAACAGGGCGCCCAGGCCCAGCATGCCGACGACCGCCACGCCGAGCGCAACCAGTTCGTCCCGGCTGAACGGGTAGACGCCGAGCGGATCGTAGAACACATTGGCACCATCGGGGACGAGGCCCTCGGGCGTCTTCCCGGCGATGCCGGAGCAGCCGGTCAGCGTCTCGAAGAGGCTCGGCAGCGCCACCGACAACCCGATCGCCACCACCAGTTTCGAGACCGCCGAGGCTGTTCTGAGGTGCCGGAAGATCAGTCGCTCCATGAGAAAACCGATCAGGGGCGCCAGTACGAACACTGCCAGGATCAGTGCCGGGACCGTCGACCACCCCCACTCGACGCGTGCCTGGAAGTACATCGCCGCCGAGACGAAGGCCTGCGCCCCGAACGCCAGGTTGAAGACCCCCGAGGTCTTGTAGGTCAGGACGAAGCCGAGGGCGACGAGGGCGTACACCGCCCCGGGTGGGGTCCCCTGCAGGACGGCACGGAGCACATCGGCTCCGGTTCCTGCTGCAAGCACCATGGCCGTTGGGCGTCCCCCGGTCAGCCCCCGAAGGAAACCTGCTGTGGCTCCGACCACGCCTGGTCTGCATTGTCCCAGCAGATCCACGGGGTCGCCGGATCAGCAACCGTCTCCATTGCCCCACCGCTCATTCGCAGGGACGCTGCACACTCCAGCAGGTAGCCGTTGGACTGGTCGTCCGGTGTCGGCGGCACGTGCTGGCGGGTCCAGTCGATCGGCACGATGAGGCCGCCTGCGTCCCAGGAGGTCCGACCGTTCATCTCGGCGATCACGGACGCACGATCGAACTCGGGACCGACACCCAGCAGCGCCTCGAAGGCCGTGTGCGCGTTGATCCAACCGATCATTGCCAACTCCGACAGTTCCCTTCCCTCGGACGCCATCTGTGCCTGGAACGCCGCCGCCGATTCGTTGCCACTGTCCGCCTCGAAGGGCTCGAACTGGGGCGCCACGTAGTCGCCGTCAAACAGGTCGCCCGCCTCGGCGACGAACGGGTGGTTGTAGGTGTTGGGGTGGTAGAGGACCGCTTCCATGCCCTGTCGCTTCATCTCCTGTGCCATGGTCTTCATGCCGTTGAGGTCCATGCAGGTGGAGACGAAGTCGACGCCCGCCTCCATCATGGCCGTCACCTCTGGGGCGATTCCGTTGGGAAGGCCGTAGTCCATGCTGTCGTTGAAGTAGCCCATCTCGACACCGATGTCGGCCGAATACCGATCGATGGAGGCGGCCACCGACTGGGCGCAGACCTTCGAGTTCTCGCTGATGCCGTAGCCCAGCGAGGCCGCCTTCGTGGCACCGGAGATCTTCGCCAGGTACGGCACATGGCGCTGGGTGCACTCGGCGCACATCGCCGGGATGTGCCCGAAGATGTTGAAGCGGTTGGCGGACTCCGTTGCGTGGATGTTCCAGACGTAGGTCGGAATGGCGGCCTCGTCGAGGTCGCCCCAGCCGCTGGCGACCAGCGTGGCGCTGAACGCCGCGAACGAGTCCTCTCCGGCGATCACCTCGAGGGCCCGGATCTGGTTCTGGAGCAACTCGTCGTCGAGTTCCTCGTGGACCACGAGTTCGCGGCCGAACAGGCCGCCCTCGGCGTTGCGGTACTCGAAGTAGGACCGGATCCCGTCCAGGTAGCAGTCGAGGATGCAGGTGCCGAGGGGGTTGTTCGACCGGATACCGATGACGGCGAACCGGATCTCCGTGTCGGTGACGCCCGGAACCCCCTCGAGCGCCACGAACTCGTGGCGCAGGTCGGGCAGCGTCGTCGTCGTCGTAGTCGTGGTCGTCGGCGCAGCCGTGGTCGTCGGCGCAGCCGTGGTCGTCGGCGCAGCCGTGGTCGTCGGCGCAGCCGTGGTCGTCGGCGCAGCCGTGGTCGTCGGCGCAGCCGTGGTCGTCGGCGCAGCATCTCCGCCACCCGAATTTCCGCAGGCGCCAGCGGCAAGCGCCAACACCACCGCCGAACCGATCAGGCACTTCCTCGCTCGGACCATGATTCCCCCGTTCTTCGGTACACCGTTCCCCCGAACGGCGACGCGAAGTTACCCCAAGGATCCGGCAATCCCCAACTGTTCCAAGTCACCAGATCAGGCCGCATTGCCCGCGCCCCGGGACACTCACCTACGGTTCCGCGTAACGAACCGAACAGGGGATCCCACGTGCGACTGAAATTCGACGAGGCGACCGAAGCCTTCCGCGCCGAGTTCGTGGCATGGCTGGACGCCAACCTCCCCTCTGGATCAACGACGAGCGAGCGTCCCACGTCGAGCGCCGGCATCCCGTCCTGGTCTCGTGCCTTCCAACGGAAGATGTTCGACGACGGCTGGCTGGTTCCCGGCTACCCGACCGAGTTCGGGGGACGCAACGCCGGCCTCTCCGAGCAGATGGTGTACTTCGAAGAACTGGCCGAGCGACACGTCAGCCGCAGCCTCAACCCACAGGGCCTCGGCATCATCGCATCGTCGATCATCGAATTCGGCGACGACGGGCAGCGGCGGGACTACGCCATCCCGATCCTGCGTGCCGAGATCACCGCTGCACTGGGCATGAGCGAGCCCGGTGCCGGCAGCGACCTGGCCGGCCTCACCACCCGGGCCGTTCCCGACGGCGACAACTTCGTCGTCAACGGGCAGAAGGTCTGGACCTCCGGCGCCCACGACGCCGACGTGCTGCTGGCGTTCGTCCGGACGGACCCCGACGTCCCCAAGCACCGGGGCATCTCCGCCCTGATCATCGACACCGATACGCCGGGACTGGAGTGTCGACCATTCCCCGACCTGATGGGTCCCGACCACCTTGACTTCAACGAGGTCTTCTTCGACGACGTGTTCGTCCCGCGCCGGAACCTGGTGGGTGAACTGAACGACGGGTGGCGGATCTGCACCGGTGCCCTGGCCCACGAGCGGGCGATGCTCTGGGTGCTGTGGTCCGAGGGGTTCGACACCTCGCTCGACGACCTCGTCCGATGCGTGGGCGACACGCCCCTTGCACAGGACGACGTCTTCCTCGATCGGCTGGGATCGCTGCTCATGGACGCCGAGTCACTCCGCCTCCTCGGCTACAGGGGCCTGGCGCGCCTGCAACGCGGCCTGGTGGCCGCCGAGCAGTCGCTCCTCAAGTTGATGGGTTCGGAGGGCCAGCGTGACGTCGCCCTCCTCGCCCTCGACGCCCTCGGGGCCGACGCCCTCGACCAGCGGGAGGGCACCTCCGTGTTTCAACCCTGGGGAGCCAACCGGGGCGATTCCAGTTGGTTCGACCGCTTCCTCAACTCCTTCGCCGGCACGATCTCCGGCGGGACCAGCGAGATCCAACGCAACATCATCGCCGAACGCATACTCGGCCTCCCGAGGAGCTGAGGCGCATGGACTTCGAACTCGACGACGACCAGCGCGAACTCCAGAGGACGGTCCGCGAGGTCCTCGACAACGAGTGCCCGCCTGCCTATGTGCGGCGCATCGTCGACGAGGGCCACGACCCGGCCGACCTCTGGTCCACCCTCACCGACCTCGACTGGCCGGCCCTCACCCTCGACCCGGAAGTCGGTGGGCTGGGCATGACCTGGGTCGAGCAGGCGGTCGTCCTCGAGGAACTCGGCTACGCCTCGGCACCGGGGCCCTTCCTCGCTACCACCACACAATTCGTCCCGGCGATCCGAGAGACCGGATCCGACGACGAACGGTCGAGGTTCCTCGGTCCTGTGGCACGCGGCGAGGGCACGGGGACGCTCGCCATCGACGAGGGTTCGGGGACCTGGGACCCGGCCGACGTGGTGGCGACTGCAACGGCAGAGGGAAGCGGGTGGGTCCTGGCCGGAACCAAGGAATTCGTCGTCGACGGCGACACCGCCGACGAGGTCGCCGTCGCCCTCCGCATCGACGGCGAACTACGCCTTGCCGTCGTGCCCGGCGGGGACCTCGACACCGAGCCCCTCGACCCCATCGACCCCACCACCAGACATGCCCGAATCCACCTCGACGGCGTCCGCATCGACGGTGACCGGCTCCTGGGCGCTGGCGACTCATCCGTGGCGCTCCGCCGAGCCCTCGAGGAGGCCTCCACCGCCGTGGCGCTCACCACCGTCGGCGCCTGCCAGCGGATCCTCGACCTGGACCTCGGGCACGTGAAGGAGCGCCACCAGTTCGGCGTACCGATCGGCTCGTTCCAGGCCGTGAAGCACAAGTTGGCCGACATGTACCGGGATGTCGAACGGGCCCGGGCACTCGGGTACTTCGCCGCCCTCTGCCTCACCGAGGACGACCCCCGCCGTGAGCGGGCCGCCGCCATGGCCAAGGCCTCAGCCGGAGAGTGCCAGCGGCGCGTCGTGCAGGACGGCCTCCAACTCTTCGGCGGGATCGGCTACACGTGGGAGCACGACCTCCACCTGTACCTGCGTCGCGCCAAGGTCGGCGACCTCCACTTCGGCACGAGCAGCCGCCACCGCCGTCACGTCGCCCGCCTCGCCCTCGGCGGCTCCTAGCCCTCCGCCGGAGTCGGGTCGAACACGACAGGCAACGTCGTCGGACCTCGGAAGGCGTAGCCCGAGACCTCCGGGACAGGGGCATCGCCGTCCAGCCGGACGCCCGGCAACAGGTCCAATACCGCAGCCACGCCCACCTCCATCTCCAGGCGGGCCAGGTGCATCCCCAGGCACAGGTGGGGCCCACCGCCGAAGCCCATGTGGGCGCCCGCCTCCCGGTCGATGTCGAAGGCGTCAGGATCCGGCCACCGGTCGGGATCACGGCCGGCCGAGCCGTTGAGCACCGTTATCGGGGAACCGGCCGGGATCGGGCAGCCACCCAACTCGGTGTCCATCGTCGTCCGACGCATGATCATCGTGATGGAGGTCTCCCAGCGGAGAGTCTCCTCCACGAGCCGGGGGATCAGGCTTCGGTCCGCCTCCACCCGGTCCCGGACGTGCGGCAGGGTCAGCAGGGCGACGATGGCGTTTCCGAGCGCCCGGTAGGTGGTCTCCGCCCCAGCGGGCAACAGGAGCCGCAGGAAGCCGTAGAGCCGTTCCTCGGAGAGGCGTTCACCGTCCACCTCGGCGTTGACCAACTCGGAGAGCAGGTCACCGGTCGGTTCGGACCGCCTGGCCTCGACGAGCGGTGCCAGGTACTCCGCCATCGCCGCCGAAGCCGCCAGCCCGGCCTCCGGGTCGAGCGGACCGTGGTTGATCTGCTCGGCCCAGGTAGTGAACCGCTCGTGGTCCTCGAGCGGTACGCCCACGATCCCGCAGATCACCTGCACCGGGTAGTGGACGGTGAAGTCGGCAACGAGGTCTGCCCGACCGGCCGGCCGCACCGCATCGAGCAGTCGGCCGACGATCGGCTCGATCAACTCGGTGCGCCACCTTTCGAGGTTCGACCGACGGAAGGCCGGCGCCACGAGGTTGCGGTACTGGCGGTGCTCTTCGCCGTCGAGCGCCAGGATGAGGTCGCCCATGAACGGCCCCATGAAATCGCCGTTGATGGTCGACGAGAAGGTGCGCCAGTCCCGCAGGACGGCTGCAGCGTCCACGTGGCCCAGCACATGGAACGAGCCGGTGTCCTCCCAGGGTTGGGGCTCGACCGACACGACCGGGCAGTGCCCGCGGGCCTCGGCCCACATCGCATGGGGTTGGGCGGTCTCCCACTCGTCGATCTCCGGTAGTCGGTAGTCCACGGCGTCTCGTCCCCCATTCCTCTCCGACCTTGCGGTCGACAGGCCGTCTGGCTGTTCACCAGAGGCCCCGGTCTACCATCGATGTCCACCGAACTCGAAAAGGAGAACCGCATGGAGGACGTGCTCCGGTACGAAGGGACCCGGGCCGTCGTGACCGGCGCTGCATCGGGGATGGGCGCAGCGACTGCGACGATCCTGGCCGCCCTCGGGGCCGAGGTCCACGGGCTCGACATCCAACCGTGCGGCGGCGCCGTCCACGAATCCCACCTGGTCGACCTGTCGGACACCGACCAGATCGACGCCGCCGTCGAGGCCATCGGGGGCCCGATCGACAGCCTGTTCAACTGCGCCGGCCTGCCGACCACCGCACCGGACCTCGCCGTCATGCTCGTCAACTTCGCCGGCCACCGCCACCTCACCGAGGCCGTCATCCCACTCCTGTCCGACGGTGCCGGGATCGCATTCATCTCATCGGTCGCCGGCATGGGCTGGGTGGCCAACGCAGCAAGGAACCTGGAGCTCGTCATGACCCCCGACTTCGACGCGGCCCGGACGTGGTGCGAGGAGCATCCCGAGGCCATCGGTGGCATGGGCTACTCCGCCTCCAAGGAGGCCATCAACGCCTACGTGGCGTTCCGCGGCTTCCAACTGGCCCCGTCGGGGGTGCGGCTCAACAGCCTCAACCCGGGCCCGACCGACACGCCGATGATGCCCTCCTTCATCGAGTCGCAGGGCCAGGAATTCTTCGACAACTTCCCGAAGCCGGTCGGCCGCAACGCCCGCCCCGACGAACAGGCGTGGGCGCTCGTACTCCTCAACAGCCCACGCAACAGCTACACGACCGCCACATCGCACTTCGCCGACGGCGGATTCACAGGCGGCCTGTTCACCGGGGGCATCGACATGGCCCTCCTCATGCCACAGGAGTAGCCACTCCGCTCAGAGAATCGCGCCGCTCTCCTTCAACGCCGCGATCTCATCCCACGCCAGGCCCAGGTCGAGGAACACCGCCTCGGTGTGCTCGCCGTGCTCCGGGCCGCGTTCGACGGTGACCGGCTCCTCGTCAAACATGGCCGGGCTGGCCACCAACTGGACCTCCTCGCCGTTGCCGGCGGTCATCGTCGGGAGATAGCCGTTGGCGACCACCTGGGGGTCGTCGTAGAGCTCGATCAGGGACTGGAACGGCGCCCACACACCGGTGAATTCGTCGAGTGCCTCCCTCCAGTGGGCCAGCGGCTGCGAACCGAAGGCCTCGTCGAGGATGGCGATGCACTCGGTGCAGTGCTCGGCCCGCGACACTGCGTCGGCGAACCGGGGATCGGTCGCCAACTCCGGCCGTTCGAGGCGCTCCGCCAGGTCGGCCCAGAACTTGTCGGGCTGCAGGAGGATGAGCGTGATGTAGCGCCCGTCCGAGGTGCGGTAGGCGTTGACCCCGGGGTTGGCGGCCTTGGTGCGGTCCCGGGGCGGGAAGCTCCCGAGGCCGAACAGCTTGGCGGCGACCACCAGCGGGGACGCCTGCCACATGGCGGTGGCCAGCAGCGAGACGTCGACGACGCTCGGCTCGCCGGTCCGCTCCCTCTTGGCGAGGGCGGCGGCGATCGCCCCGGCGACGGCGAGGCCGCCCATCACGTCACCGAACGCGGGGGCCGGCTGCCCCTGGGGCCAACCCTCAGCGTCGCCCGGGAAGAGCCCGGCGACGCCACCCCGTGCCCAGAAGCTGGCGCCGTCGTAGCCGCCCTTGTCGGATTCGGGACCATGCGCCCCCTGGCCCGAACCCCGGGCCACGATGATCGACGGGTTGCGGGCCCGCAGGTCCTCGACATCGACCCCCAGCTTCTCCCGGACATGGGGCAGCGCGTTGGTCAAGAAGACATCGGCGGTCTCGACGAGTCGCATGAGGGCCTCGTGGCCGTCGGGATGGCCGAGGTCGATGCCGATCGACTTCTTGCCCCGGTTGGGCTGCTCCATCATGAAGTTGACGCCGCCCGCCCCGCCCGGGATGAGGCCCGACGTGATCAGGCCCCGCTGCGGGTCGCCGGTGACCGGGTGCTCGACCTTGAACACCTCGGCCCCCCAGTCCACGAGGACAGCGCCCCCGGCGGGGACGAACGTCCAACTGGCGAATTCGACGACCCGGATACCGTCCAGTGGTCCTGCCATGGGAATGCCTCCTCGGTCGCGTCGCTCAGGCCACGGGCCAGGCGACGGTCTTGGTCTCGGTGTAGATCTCGAGCCCCTCGATGCCGCACTGGCGACCCAGCCCGGAACCCTTGTAGCCGCCGAACGGGGCATCGGCCCCGTACCAGACGCCGTTGTTGATGCCCAGCGTGCCGGTGCGGATTCGCCGGGCCACGCCCTTTGCACGGTCGAGGTCCGCCGAGTGGATCATGCCGCTCAAGCCGTAGTCGGAGTCGTTGGCGATGCGAACGGCGTCCTCGTCGTCGTCGAAGGGAATCATCACGAGCACCGGTCCGAAGACCTCCTCCCGGGCGATCGCCATCGAGTTGTCGACGTCGGCGAAGAGCGTCGGCTCCACGTACCAGCCCCGGTCGAGGTGTGCCGGCCGGCCGCCACCGATGACGAGGCGGGCGCCCTCGTCGACACCCCCTGCGAGGTACCCGAGGACGCGTTCGCGTTGACGTTCCGAGACCTGCGGACCCTGGAGGTTGGCGGCATCCATCGGGTCGCCGTACGACCAGCCCTCGAACCCCGCACGGACGATCTCGACCGCCTCGTCGTACCGGGAGCGAGGGACGAGCATCCGGGTCGGGATGGCGCACCCCTGGCCGGCGTGCATGCAGCACGACACCGCTCCCGGCAACGCCGCCGCGAAGTCGGCATCGTCGAGTACGAGGTTCACGGACTTCCCGCCCAGTTCCAGGAATACGGACTTGAGCGAGGCCGACGCTGCCTCCATGATCCGCCTCCCGGTCACCGTCGATCCGGTGAAGGCCACCATGTCGACGTCCGGGGAGGTGCTGAGGACCTCGCCCACGAGATGGTCCGAGGACGTCACGACGTTGAGCACTCCCGGGGGGATGTCCGTCGCCTCGGCGACCAGCCGGGCCAACCGGGTGGCGTTCCAGGGGGTGTCGGGGGCCGGCTTGAGGACGCACGTGTTCCCCATCGCCAGCACGGGGCCGAGCTTGTTCAGGATGATCTCCATCGGAAAGTTCCACGGCACGATCACCCCGACCACGCCCACGGGCTCCTTCCACACCTCACGCTCCGATTCGTAGCCCATGCCGAATGCATCCTTCGGTGGGAGCCTCCGGGACCAGGGGAACTCGTCGATCATGTCCCGGGGCCAGCGCAACGCCTCGCGCAACGGGGCGTCGAGCTGCGGCCCGTAGGTGAGCAGCAGCGGGGAACCCACCTCGGCAACCAGTTCGTGGCGATACTCCTCCTGCTCGGACTCGATGGCGGCCTGGAGCTGGTCGAGGCAGGCCTTGCGCAGTTCCCGGTCCGTCGACCATGCCGTCGTGTCGAAGGCCCGCCGGGCGGCGGTGACTGCCCGCCCCATGTCCGCCGCCGACCCGTCGGCCACCGGGCCGAGGACCTCCTCGGTTGCAGGGTTCACGTTGTCGAACGTGGCGCCCCCCTCGGCCTCGACGAGTTCCCCGTCGACGAGCATGCGAAGGTCTCCCATGGCCAGTTCCCTCCCCACTACCAGACGAGCGGCAGGTGGTCGATCTGCCGAAGGTTGGGCGAATACAGCAGCTCGACGCCATCGGCCAGCCGATAGTCGGGAATCCGGGCATGCCACTCCTCGAGGGTCACCCGCAGCTCCATCCGTGCCAGGTGGGACCCGAGGCAGCGGTGGACTCCACCGCCGAACGCCAGGTGCTTGTTGGAAGCCCGGTCGAAGTCGACCTCGTCGACGTCGTCCCAGGCCGCCTCGTCGGTGTTGGCCGAGCCGAGCATGACCGAGACGAGCGTGCCGGCGGCGATGGGGCAGCCCGACAGTTCGGTGTCGCTGGCCGTGATCCTCGCCACCGATGTCACCGGGGTCTCCCAGCGCAGCATCTCCTCGACGGCCTGCTGGATGGTCGCCGGATCGTCGACCAGGCGCTGCCGCTCGTCGGAGTGCTGGGCCAGACGCGCCAGCATGCAGTCGAGCGAGGCGGTCACCGTGTCGAGTCCGGCGAGGAAGAACAGGTAGCAGATGTCGATGGCTTCCTCGGGGGTTAGCCGCTCGCCGTCGACCTCGGCGTCGAGGAACCCCGAGATGACGTCGTCACGACGCTCCTCCAGTCGGGCGTCCACCACCTCCTGGAGGACCGAATAGATCTGTGACCCGGTGGCGGCGACCATCTCCTCGCGTTCCTCCCGGGAGGAGGCCGGCGGCCGGATGATCCCGTCCTTGAGGGCGATGAACTCGGCGGCCCGGTCGACCGGGAGGCCGAGGAGTTCGAGGAACACGGTCGACGGCAGGGGTTCGGCAACGGCCGAGTGGAAGTTGCAGGCACCGTCCTCGGCCACGGCGTCGATGAGGTCGTTGACGAGGGCACGGGTCCGTGCCTCGAGCGGGGCGATGCGCCGTGGTGCGAAGAGGGGGTCCAGGAGCTTGCGGTACTTGGCGTGGTCGGGCGGGTCGATCTGGAGCGGGATCAGCGGGCGGACCTGGCCGATTTGTACCGCTTCGACCCCCGATGAGAAGACCTCAGGCGTACGCAGAACGGTGACCACGTCCTCATGCCGGCTGACGAGGGTTGCCGACATCGGACCCATGTCAACCTCCATGACCGGAGCG
>Ga0206678_10002397_pt1 | contig 11909 bp, 15 predicted proteins | sample M180m12015metaG_FD_155453 | JGI IMG/M metagenome (GOLD analysis project Ga0206678, IMG submission 155453) | Ammonia-oxidizing marine archaeal communities from Monterey Bay, California, United States - M1 80m 12015 | ecosystem: Environmental > Aquatic > Marine > Intertidal zone | place: USA...
TGTCATCGGTGTAGGGGAGCAAACAGATGAATCCGTCAGATGTTGAGTACGGTCGACGCGCTGGCGATAAGAGTCGCTCGTATCCGAAGGGGCCTTCAGGTGGCTCAAATGCAGCACCTCTGAGATGTTCAACCAAATTAAAACTCACCATGGTTTCGAACATGGGCACTTCAATGTTTTGGCCGCTACCAGTCCTATAACGATGTATTAACGCTGCCATGATGGCTTGCACGACATGGAGTCCAGTGACCTTGTCTGCAATCACCGAAGGAACATAGGTGGGACGGCCGTTCGTGGTGGTAAAGAGTCCAGCAAGCCCTGAAGCAGCTTGGATGGCGTCGTCGTAAGCGGCTTTGTTCCCGTAAGGCCCATCACTCGAAAAGCCATTCGCTCTGCAATAGATCAACGCTGGATTGACCGCATTTATAGAAGCCTCGTCTAAACCAAGACGCTCCAGCGCGCTTGCTCGCATATTGGTCACAAGCACGTCTGCCGTTGCAATCAATTCAAGGATGACTTGCCGTCCAGCTTCGTGCTTTAAGTCAACGCTTAGCGATCTTTTGTTGCGCTGAAGATTCAAACTGAACCCTGACATACCGGGATGGCGACTCGGAACACCATTTCTCGTTGAATCGCCACTGGTGCTTTCCACGCGGATTACGTCGGCACCATGATCACCCAGCATTCGCGCGGCCATTGGACCCATGAGAACTGTAGTTAAATCGATGACTCGAATACCGACTAGAGCGCCTTGTTCCATGTCTTGATGATGGCAGGAGTGTGCGTCTCGCGAACTACTTCTGGTTATTTTTGGTTTCGGCTGCGACTTCGATAAGACCTTGTAATCCGGTTAAAATCAATCCGGCCAGTTGCCCTGCTAATTCCTCAGCGGAGGGCCGGTCACTTTGAGTGAGCCAGTGCCTGCACACACCTTCAGACATAGCGACGATTGCTCTGGCATAAATTTCAACCTCAACCACGTCGAGCCATCGACGAAGTATCTCAGCGATAGTCGCCGACATTCTGCTTTCGACCATTTGACTGCCATTGACGGTGTCTTCGTCCCGTGACGCTGCACGCCCGAACAACAACTGAAACTCGCGCTGGTTTTCTTCAACGAAGCGAAAATACGCGCTTAAGGCATTCACCGTTCTTTCGACGGCAGTATCGGCAGCGTCGGCGGCACCAACAACGTTATTCGCCAAACGATTAGCCACGTCATCCACCAATTCAACGTACAGGTCTCTCTTGGAGGCGAAATGTTGGTAAAGCACCGGTTTGGTTACGCCCGCGGCGCGCGCTACGTCATTCATCGATGTGCCGTGATAGCCCGCTGCAGCGAAGGCTGTCATCGCTACATCAAGCAACTGTTCTCTGCGCTCTGAGGCTGGAAGACGGTTTGACATACTTTCTGGTTCTCCGAAATTACCAACGAGTGACGAACGCTTGAATGATTTCAGAACTGACAGGCGCTCTACCAATCCGCTTCCGGCTAGTGACCATGGGGAAGCCCCTGCTCTTCTCGTTCGGCGGCGTTCACCGCGTAACCAAAAATGATCGACGGAGCCAGGACTATGGAACCAATTACGAGCAGAGCTACCGTCAGAAAATTCCAAAATGAGGATGACCCAAAGTAGTAGTTGATGACAAACACGGCGAGAGCCGCCAAAAAACAGCTGTATCCCAAGCGTCTACCTGCGCCCGTGAGCATCCGTATGCGCTCGCGAGAACGAATTACGAGATCCTCGGTCTTGCCTTCAGTCACTTTTCCTCTTCGTCAGGACTAAGCGATGCAGATCCTTGAAGCGTGTCGACTTGGAGTTTCGGCGGCTTCGGTGGTGGAATCGCTTGAGAAGTCGAACCTGTCTCGTTTGCTGTTGGTTCCGCCCATGTTGGCTCATTTGGTTTGTAGTCGTCGAACGGATCAGGCTGGTTTGGATCACGGTATTGGTCATAATCCGAAGCTTCGTCGTAGTAAGTCGCTGTTTCTCGAAGCGGGAAAAAGAGCCGAAACCCGAGGTTGGCTAATCCACATACTATGACCAAGTCTCCGAAGGAAAAGACTTCATTGAGCCACTGGATGGGTACGGTTGCGCCTAGGAACCGCAGTGTTTCGTCCCCGGTCTCGAATGCCCTGGTAGCTCCTAAGCGCACCAGATCGATCGACGCGGAGTCTGCGATTCCTGCCTTAACCACGGCCCCCACCTTCACGGGCATGTACCCGTTGAACACCAAGGGAAGTAAATTAAGTACGGTCCCGAAAAGGACCACCGATGCTCCGGTGAGATGCAAATTCATTGCGCATGTGACCGCGATCAAAACCATAGCGATAGCGGTTAGCAAAGTTGGATAAGGCACTCCGAGGCCAGAGCCCACAAGGCCCTGAAGGGTGACACCAACGACGGGAATTGGCCAGAACACGACCCTGGTAGCTAACAAATAGTCGAATGAGCCACGGACGAAAAGCCCGACAGCGGCACCGATGAGTAAAGCCAGCGGGATCAAGTACATCGTTGACGATGGTACTGGCCCTGTCGAGTTTTGGAGCGTCCCTTCACTTTGATTAAGTCACCTATTGAGCAAGGAGCTGATAAGACAGCTAGTTTGGCCGCGCTGAACTGGGATGCCACGGAAGGAGCAGCTCTATGGAGGTGCGAGCAGAATTGACCGCCACAGTCTGGAAAGTCGTTGCCGAAGTAGGTGCAACGGTCGCTGAAGGCGATGAGCTGGTCATTCTCGAATCAATGAAAATGGAGATCCCGGTAGTGGCGCCGGTCCCAGGAACAATCTCTGAGATGCGTGTGGCCGAAGAGGATCGAATTAGCGAAGGTGACGTAGTAGCCGTCATAGATGTGTCGTAAAGACTCACGATCGCATCGTCAGACCGATCTGAAGCTGTTGCGAACATCTTTGGTGGCCTCTAGGCGGCCTCGTCGTAACATCAGGGGGAGATGTCAACAGTCGTTAACTTTGACAAGGTGGTCGCCGTAGCAGGTGGCTTTCCTGTGCTGGCCGGGCTCGATCTAGAAATAGTCAAAGGCGAAATCGTTCACTTACGGGGATCGAACGGCGCCGGCAAGACCAGTTTCATGCGCGTCTGTGCAGGTCTAATTCCAGTCAGCGGCGGATACGCCAATGTCTTGGGGTTTGACATGCGAGACGACCGCAGGTCTCCGCGTCGTCATATCGGGCTGTTAGGCCACGACAATCATCTCTACAAAGATCTTTGGGTACGAGAACACGTGGAATTTCGGGCAGCTGCTATCGGGGCTGACGCAGGTGATGCAGGCGCTGCGTTGAGAAGACTTGGGCTACCTGATCGACTTTGGTCAGTTCCAATTGAACGTCTCTCCGCGGGCCAACGCAGAAGGGTCGCGATTGCCTCAATGCTCGTCGGCCGCCCCCAGCTTTGGTTACTTGATGAACCGCACGCAGCTCTAGATCACGAAGGCCGAGAGCTTCTCGACGAAATCTTGGTGGAAGCAGCGTCATCCGGTGCAACGGTGGTGTTTGCTAGCCACGAGCGAGACCTCTCTAAATCTGTGGCCACCCGAGTAGTTACATTGCAGGGCGGCCGTCTTTTGGAGGATTCAGGTGCTGCGTGAAGCCCTGCTAGTAGCTCGAAAAGACCTACGAGTCGAATGGCGGTCCAAAGTAACCCTTGGCCATGTCGCACCCCTGGCATTGCTCATACTTGTTGTTTTCGCCTTTGCGTTTGACGCGAACGCCCGCCTGCTTGAACTAGGTGCTGGCGGCCTCTATTGGGTAGCGGTTCTTTTTGGCGGAACATTGCTAATTCAAAGGGCCTTTGACGTTGAAACCGAAGATGGCAATTTCGATGCCTTTCGAATGTCCGCGATCGGAGCTCCATCGCTCTTTCTCGGCAAATCACTCGGAATTTTTCTCCAAGTTGTGGTCCTTGAACTGGTGCTTGTCCCAGGAATAGCTCTGCTTTACAACGTTCGAATCGAGAACTGGGTTCTACTGCTGTCAGCAGCTGTGGGTGGAACATTGGCATTTTCGGTTTGCGGAGTTCTTTGGGGCGCAATGGCGGCTGGACTTCGTGTCCGAGCTACCCTGCTTCCGCTGCTTCTCGTACCCGTATTGGCCCCCATCCTGCTCGCAGGTTCTCGAGCATTCGAGACGGCCTTAGGGGTGCGCGCTGAAGCAGGCTGGACGTGGACCAGCCTGATGTTCGTAATCGCCGCGGTGCACACCGCCATAGGGCTCGGAACTTTTGGATTCTTGCTGGAGGAGGGTTGAAGATGACACAGGCCCTCGGTAACAGACACATGACTGCAACCCCTACCACTCGAGTGCTAGGAGCGGTAGCACTGGTCGCAGTATTACTCATGGCGTTACTAGGTCTCGTCGTGTCGCCGGCAGATGCGGTGCAAGGACAAGCAGTACGCATGCTTTATCTGCATGTTCCCTCGATTTGGATTGCCTATGGGGCTTTTGTTCTCACGTCCCTTTCGAGTGCCTTATTTCTGGTGCGGAGCCGCCGCAGGCATGATGGTGGCCGCCACTACGACCGGCTGGCAGGTTCCGCGGCTGAGGTTGGTGTCATATTTACAGGGATCACGTTGGCTACTGGGATGTTGTGGGGACGCGTCACCTGGGGGACCTATTGGCAGTGGGATGCCCGGCTCACTACCACGGTGCTCCTCTTCGTCACCTACCTTGGATATCTTGCACTTCGGCGGCTACCAGCCGACCCCATGACTCGGGGGCGTAGGGCCGCTGTAATGGCGCTGATTTCTTTTGTCAACGTGCCGATCGTCCACTACTCAGTCGATTGGTGGCGCACACTTCACCAAAAAGCGAGCTTAAGCGTTGGTCGACGACCGGAGATTACGGGCGAAATGTATTGGACTTTGCTCTACTCAACTTTGGCGGTAACCATCGTCGCCATCTGGTTAATTGTCCATCGCTACCGAGTCATTCGATTGGAAGAGATGAGAGATGAGGAAGCGTTGGAAGCACTTATAGCCTCTCGTCTTAAAGAAGACGATGTACAAGCCTGACGGTGGGGAGGGAATGTGAGTGAAGTAACAACCGTCGTGGCAGGGTGGGGTCTTAGTTTCATTGTCGTCGTGACATACGCTCTCTGGATTGTGGGACGCGGAAAAACCGTAGGTCGAGAGCTAGGAATCGGTGGGCAAGAAGAACTTGACCCTGGAAGCGATAGCAGCACGCCTGCGGATGTTTAGCCATGGACCTCAGCCCCCGGCACGAAGTTGAAAACCCCGGAGAAATCCGACGAAAAGTCCACCGAAACCGGCGATGGGCGGTTCTCGCCGCGACGGTGGTACTGATTGCCGCCGCGGCCTTTATCACAGCCCAAGGTCTCAGGAACGCAACGCTTTTCTTTCGAAACGTAGATGAGGCAGTGGAACAACGGCCCGAACTAGGTGATCGTCGTTTCCGCATACAAGGGCGGGTAATTCCCTCGACTGTCCGTAGCGAGAGCGGCGTAACTACCTTCCAAATCACTCACGGTTGCGTCGTCGCCTCCGTGCAACACACGGCGGACCCACCGGAGTTATTTGCGTCTCCATGGATTCCGGTAGTACTCGAAGGCCAGTGGGTCTCTAACCAAGCTCAAACCGTCGCTGGCGTCGATACCCATCACTTCCAGAGCGACCGTATGCTGGTGAAACACACCAACGAGTACGCGTCAGTAAATGAGCAGCGCGTCAGTGAAAAGCTCCCAAACGGCTTTCTCAATGACTGCCCCTTCGAGGTTCCGGCAGCGGAATCATGACAGCGCTGCTAGGTACGTTGGGCGTCGGCATCGCATTAGTCGGATCGGTAGGCGCACTGACAAGCCTAATCCTGGCGCTCGGCTCTCATCAAAGTGACCGGCACAGTCGTGCCCTCCTTTGGATTGCCGTCATGGTTAGCGGATGTGTCGTTGCTGTTGTGGCGATGGAGATTGCGCTACTCACCGATAATTTTTCGCTCGCGTACGTTGCTTCGAACTCAACTAAATCGACGCCTACCCTCTACAAATTCGCCACCTTGTGGGGCGCCCTTGAGGGTTCGCTCTTGCTTTGGGGGTTAGTTCTTTGCATCTATGTTGGCGCTGTTTCGCTCAATTTCCGTCGTCAAATAAGCGATCGACTAGTTGCCTGGGCGCTTTTGACCATGCTCGTTATCTGCGTGTTCTTTTTCGGGTTGTTAGCAGGACCGGCGGATCCATTCGGCACGCTATCGAGCCCACCAGTCGACGGCGATGGGCTCAATCCGTTGCTACGGAATCACCCACTCATGGCAATACATCCGGTCATGCTGTACTTCGGTTACGTAGGTTTCACTGTTCCCTTTAGCTTTGCTATAGCAGCGTTAGTCACTGGGCGACTCGGAGAAGGGTGGTTGGTGTCAACCCGTATCTGGACCTTGATCGCTTGGGGAAGCCTTAGCGTGGGAATCCTGCTCGGAGCGTGGTGGTCATATGAGGTTCTGGGCTGGGGCGGTTACTGGGCGTGGGATCCCGTAGAGAATGCGTCTTTTTTGCCGTGGCTCACTGGAACCGCTTTTATTCACTCGGTAATCGTCCAAGAACGAAGAGGGATGTTGCGGGTATGGAATCTGTCGCTGCTCCTGGCCACCTTCGCTTTGACCATTTTTGGCACATTCTTGACGCGGTCAGGAGTGATCGAATCAGTACATGAATTCAGCGCGTCAAGCCTGGGGCCCCTGTTGTTGGGGTTCTTTGCTGCCATTTTGGTTGTATCGGTCGCCCTGGTTGGTTGGCGCGGAGATGAATTGCGTTCGCCTGGCTCGATCGACTCACCTTTGTCGCGGGAAGGCTCCTTTCTCGCAAACAACCTTCTTTTCGCCCTGTTCGCCTTTGTCGTGTTACTCGGCACTATCTTCCCGCTAATTGTTGAATCTATTAATGGCGACCGATTAGCGGTTGGTCGACCATATTTCGATCGGATGCTCCTACCCATCGGAATAGCGTTGCTATTAGCAATGGGTCTCGCCCCCCTGCTTACGTGGCGTTCTACCTCTAGACAGGTGCTCGCCCAACGAGCTCTGGGACCTGCTGCATGTGGAGCCGCCGTGATGGGCGTTGCGGTGGTTATGGGCGCCGAAGGACTCGGCCCTGTTCTAGGTATAGGTCTTGGGGGATTCGTAATTGGCGCTGCGCTTCGGCACCTGGCGCTCGCCTGTCTGCGGAACGGCTGGCGAGGACTAACCGGTCGATCAGGAGGCGGCATGGTGGCTCATGTGGGCGTCAGTCTGCTGGCCTTCGGGTTTATCGCTAGCACCGCTTTTAGCGAACAAGGAGAGTTTCAACTTCGACCCGGAGACACTGGCTCGGTTGCGGGTCATCAAATAACTTTTGTCGAATTGACAGACACGATGGACGGCCCAAATCGAGTGGTGCGAGCTTTCATTGACGTTAAAGGTCGTGGGCGCTACTCGCCAGCTATCACCCAATACCCAACCTTTGGTAGACCAATATCAACTCCGTCCGTCGCCACTAGTTTCGTTGACGACGTTTATCTCAGTCTCATTGCTATTCCCGAAAAAGGCAGCGACTTGGTAGTCATACGAGTGCTCATCGAACCGCTAGTTGCGTGGATATGGGTCGGTGGTCTGGTGATTGGTATTGGAACCCTGCTCGCCGTTATTCCGCTTAAAAGCTCTCGCGGTTCTCGACGCGAAGACGTTGTGAGTGAGACAGCGTTGTGACCCATTGGAGTCTTCGCATGGTGCGCATTGTCAGCGCGGCTGCGGGGCTAGTTCTCCTGAGTTTCGTGCTGTTGCTAGCGACTCGCGATGGAGGGAACGGATCGCAATCGAAGAGCCCGCTGATCGGTGAGCTTGTGCCTCACGTTGAAGGCATTCGTTTTGATGGCGAATCGTTCGATGTAGATGACGTCACCTCCGGGTGGGTGCTAATCAACTTTTTTGCTTCATGGTGCGTTCCTTGCGTGCGAGAACACCCAGAGTTAGTGGAGTGGAATCGACGTCACCGACTTGACGGAGTTGTCATCAGTGTCCCCTTTGGTGACACAGAAAAAGATGCTAGAGCCTTCTTCGTAGAGCATGGAGGAGACTGGCCGGTTCTGACAGACAACGAGTCCGCGTGGGCGGTTGCCTTCGGTGTGCTGCGTCCACCCGAGTCTTTTCTTGTAGCCCCCGGAGGGGTTGTTGTCGCTAAATGGCAGGGACAAATCACGGCTGACGACGTTGACCGTGTGGTTGCGAACCTTCGAGAAGGAAACGCTGCGTCATGAGGCGCTACCACCAAATCGGCTGGCTCTTCATTCTCATAATTGTGTCGGCTGCACTTATTGCATCAGTGGTGGCGGACGAGGGGCCTGCTACCCAGTCAGAACGGGCTTATGAAATCAAATCAACCATGTTGTGTCCAGTGTGTGACGGTCAGAACGTACTGGAGTCGAACGCTCCCGTGGCTGCTGCTATCCGGGCACAAGTCGACGATCTTGTTGCTGAAGGACGAAGCAACAGCGAAATTCGGGCGTGGATGGCTCGCCAATATGGCAGTGATGTGAATGCGAATCCTCCCCGTTCGGGGTTGGGTGCGATCGTCTGGGTCCTTCCTGTACTGGTCGGTGTTATGGCGGTAGGTCTTCTCGTTCTCGCTTTCGCGAGGTGGCGATCAGGAAGAGAAATCGAACCGTCAGAGGAAGACATACGAATAGTGCAAGCGCTTCGGGAGCAAAATTGACCAAGCCCAAGGAACCGCTGTTAGACATCCCCAAATTAGAAGAGGAACGCGAATTTCTCCTGCGATCTCTCGACGACCTTGACCGAGAACATGTAAGTGGTGAACTAACTGACCAAGAGTATGAAACTCTCCGAGATGATTACATTCGCCGTGCTGCTGCAGTCGTTCGAGTTCTTAACGAGACAGAGCCCCCTAAGGTCGGCCCGACAATTTCGGACAAATTTTGGCGATGGCTCGCGGTCATAGTTTCCGTCGGGGTTCTTTCGGGTTTCGCGGTGGCACAATTCTCCGGATTGCGCGCGCCGGGAGAAACGATTTCAGGTGAAATCGACAGGTCTCCCAGGAGTCGCTTACCTGACGCTCAGCGCCTTTTCTTCACCGGAGATTTAGACGGTGCTCGCTTAGCTGTCGAAGGAATTCTTCGAGACGCACCAAACTTAGAAGGTGCCTTGGTTCTGTCCGCTCAACTGCACGAACGAGTGGGTGATCCGTTGCCCGCAATTCGACAACTCGATCAAGTTCTCAAACAAAGACCAGGACACGTTGACGCGCTTACCCTACGCGGCTGGATTCTCGTCCGTATTAATGATCAAGCTCTTCAAGAAGAAGGAATACGGAACCTCGACAGCGCAGTGTCGCAGCAACCAGACAGCTTCGATCCTTATGTCTTTCGCGGGTTTGTGGCGCGAGAACTTCAAGGAGATCTAGATCTAGCTATCGAAATGTATGAATCGGCACTCGATCGCGACCTACCCCCAGAAATGCGCAAACAGTTGAAAGCGACTGTCGAAGAAATGAGATCGGATCTGGATCTCGTCGCTAAGAGCCGTTGAGGAATCGATCTACACGGAGGTTGTGCACACCGAATCACCCATGGCAAGTGAACCCTCCAGATGCGGAGTTGTTTCTCCGTGCAATGCTGCCAACATTCCTCTGACAAGCCCTCGATCGATAGCGCAAAGCACCGGATGGTCAATAGCGGCCTGACCGAAGGGGCAATGTTCGGACACGATGCGGAGCTCTCCAACGGCGCCTTCACTGCGGGCTGCGAAACCATGAGATGTAAGGGTTTGTGCCACCATCGTGACAGCGGACTGCAGGGAACGTTGAGCTTCGCCGGGTGCCATCGCCGCGGCCAAATGAAGCCCGTATTCGTGCCCTACGTCTTCGGCGAGCTGTTCGGCCTCACTGTTTGAAAGAAGCGCTAGAGCCCTACCCAACAACGTTCCAAGCAGATCGTCGTGGCGTACCGGGAACTCAAGCGTGATATCAGAGCTAGCCGCGCGATAACGCTTAGAGGGACGCCCAGCTCCGGCAGCTCGACGTATGTCCACGACGACGTGGCCTGCTGTTGCCAGTTTGTCTAAATGATGTCTAGCGACGTTGTTATGCAGACTTACTGCTTTCGCAACCTCGGCCGCGGTCAACCCTTCTGCCGACTCTCGAACTCGAAGGTAGATGTCTCGTCGAGTTGGATCACCAAATGACGCTGTAATGGATTCAACGGTGGCGGAGAAAGTTTCTGGCGTGAGTGAGTGACTGTCCACGGCACTAGATTCTACTGATGCTCCGCCCATCAAGTCCGAATTTGCTCTTTTGCAGGTAGGAACCCGGTAATGACCCTTTCCGACAATGAGCTAACCGAGATAGTTGGCAAGGTCGTCGACCCGGAACTTCGTCGCGACTTACACACGATGGGCATGCTCCGAGGGGTGTCTCTCGCGGGTGGCACGGTTCACGCGGTGGTTGCGTTGCCCTCCGAAGATTGGCCAGCACGCGAAACGCTGATAAATCTCATTGAAGCTTCGATAACAACGCGAGATGGAGTGGAATCAGTATCAGTTGAGTTCTTGGTAATGGATGAAGCTGAGCAAGCCGCGGTGCGCGAACAGCTCATTGGTGACCCCTCGGCCAGCGGCGGGAGTCAAGAAGCACAAGGACACGCCGAAGGCAGAGCTATTCCATTCGCGGAAGCTGGGAATCGCACACGTGTTCTGTTAATCGCGAGCGGGAAAGGCGGAGTTGGTAAATCCACCGTCACCGCGAACTTGGCCATTGCTCTTGCCCAACGGGGACTCCGGAGCGCGGTGGTGGACGCAGACGTCTGGGGGTTTTCTATTCCCCGGATGCTTGGAGTTGAGCGCCCACCAACGGTGATTGACCAAATGGTGGTGCCTGTCGAAGCCAATGGTGTTCGTTGCATTTCGATGGGGTTCTTCGCTAGAGAAGATCAACCAGTCATTTGGCGCGGACCGATGCTCCACAAGGCCTTGGAACAATTTCTCACTGACGTGCATTGGGACGATCCCGATTACCTTTTGGTTGACCTGCCACCTGGAACAGGCGATATCTCGTTGTCTCTCTCACAGTTTTTGCCAAAATCTGAGTTGATAGTCGTAACTACTCCACAGCCGGCAGCCCAAAAAGTTGCGCAACGCGCTGCCTATATGGCTGAGAAGGTCAACCTCTCCGTGCGCGCAGTGATCGAAAATATGAGTTGGTTTCGGGGTGATGACGGAAAGCGTTACGACATTTTCGGATCTGGTGGGGGTGAGGCACTTGCCGAAGAACTTGGTGTTCCTTTACTCGGCCAAATCCCGTTACTGCAAGAACTCCGCGAAGGAGGAGACACCGGCTGTCCCATTACCGTGGCAGACCCGAACAGCGAAGCAGCGAATGTTTTCACTGAAATGGCGCGCCTTTTGACGGAAGAATATTTGCCTACACGTAGGTACAACGAAGGTTTGAAGCTCGTTTGAGCCAAAATAGAGCGATGGTGATGATCGACGACCTACGTTTTGACAACCAGTTCACCAAATCGCTCCCTGCTGACTTACACGTCGGCACCGCGCGTCGGCAAGTGGAACAGGCTTGTTACAGCCGAGTGAACCCGGCGGCTGTTGCCGCACCCAGGCTCGTCGCCCACAGCGCTGAGATGTTCGAATTGCTGGGTCTCGAACCAGCAGAAGCTCTGCAACCGGGTTTCGTTGAGGTTGTCGCAGGAAACCGACTACTTGCAGGAATGGATCCGCACGCCGCGTGCTATGGCGGGCATCAGTTCGGAAACTGGGCCGGGCAATTGGGAGACGGAAGGGCGATCGGCTTGGGTGAGGTCGTCGACGTCAACGGTCGGCACCAGATGCTTCAGTTGAAGGGAGCTGGTCCGACGCCGTATTCGCGCACAGCTGACGGCTTAGCA
>Ga0206678_10002402_pt1 | contig 11886 bp, 9 predicted proteins | sample M180m12015metaG_FD_155453 | JGI IMG/M metagenome (GOLD analysis project Ga0206678, IMG submission 155453) | Ammonia-oxidizing marine archaeal communities from Monterey Bay, California, United States - M1 80m 12015 | ecosystem: Environmental > Aquatic > Marine > Intertidal zone | place: USA...
AGTGGGGTCGCATCGACATTTTAGTTAACAATGCAGGAATACTGCGTGACAAAAGCTTTGTTAAAATGACGATGGAAGATTTTAAATTAGTGGTCGATGTGCACTTGATTGGCTCGGCTAACTGCACTAAAGCGGTTTGGCCATTAATGCGTGAGCAGGGTTATGGTCGTGTCGTTATGACAACCTCGTCCAGTGGTATGTATGGTAACTTTGGTCAGTCTAACTATGGTGCTGCCAAGATGGCGGTAGTTGGACTAATGAACACTCTAGTTCTAGAAGGTGACAAGTACGATATCAAGGTGAATTGCCTATCGCCCACTGCAGGCACGCGTATGCTCGATGGCCTGCTGACCGACGAAATATCAGCGGTATTGACTGTAGAGGCTGTGACTACTGGCTTGTTGACCCTATGCGATAAAGATGCACCAAACCGCACAATCCTTTGTGCAGGGGCCGGTGGATACGCGCGTACCCATATTTACGAAACCGATGGTATTTTTCTCGCTCCAGAGGATCAAACGCCAGAAAATGTCAGAGCTAATATGGAAGCAATCGAAAATACAGACAATCAAAAAATGCTTGTAGGCGGCTTTCAGCAGACCGACAAGTTTGTTGCTAAGGCCAGCGCCCACTTTAAAAACAAATAAATTTTCAGGATAAGATTATGAAAGCATTAGTATGTAGTGACTTTGGTTCTACTCAAGACCTAACCTTAGAACAGAGAGAAGACCTTGAACCAGGTGCCGGTGAGGTACTTATTGAAGTTAAAGCCGCTGGGGTTAATTTTCCTGATATTTTAACTGTTGAAGGTAAGTATCAATTTAAACCTGAACTGCCGTTTGTTCCTGGTACAGAAGTTTCTGGCGTTGTTACCAAGTTAGGGAAAGGTGTTACTACTCGTAAGGTGGGGGATGAAGTGGTCGGTATGGTGCAAATTGGTGGCTTTGCCAGCCAGGTTGTTACCTCTGAATATACGACTTTTCCGAAAGGTAGCAGCATGTCATATGAGCAGGCGGCGGGTTTTGCTGTGACCTATGGAACATCTTATTATGCGCTGAAGCAGAGGGCTCAATTACAACCAGGTGAGACTGTTTTAGTATTGGGAGCAGCCGGGGGTGTTGGTATAGCGACGATCCAGATAGCCAAAGCGATGGGCGCGACTGTAATAGCAGCAGCTAGTACTGAAGAGAAGCTTGATTTTGCCTGTGAAGCTGGCGCTGATCTGCGTATCAACTATTCAACTGAAAATCTGAAAGAAAAAGTGAAAGAATTGACCAAAGGTAAGGGTGCTGATGTGGTTTATGACCCTGTTGGTGGTGATTTCTCAGAGCAGGCATTTCGTGCTATTGCATGGGACGGTCGTTTCTTAGTGATTGGTTTTGCGTCTGGCCCAATTCCGAAGATGCCGTTGAATCTGGCGTTGTTAAAGAGTGCATCATTGGTAGGTGTGTTTTGGGGAGCATGGTCAGCCCGTGACCCATTGTCATCGCAGCAGAATTTTAAAGAGCTCGTGGCAATGATTGATGAAGGCAAATTCACTCCTTTAGTGACTGAGGTTTACTCTCTTGATGATCATGGCTCCGCATTTGGCTCGATTGCTGAACGACGGGCCAAAGGTAAAGTGATTTTGTCTATGGATTAATAGTTATAGCGTAGTTTGAATATTGAAAGCCCGCGAAAGCGGGTTTTTTTATGGGTTTAATCGAGCTTTTGGAGTAATTGTGGTTGCATCTAATATGCTTTAACTCTATCTTTTAATTCAAATCTATAGATTTAGGTCAAGGACAAAATAAATGATTTATTCAACTACGGAAACAATTCCTGGACGAGAAATTCTAGAGAGTGTCGGTGTTGTTACCGGGAATGTGGTCCAGGCAAAACATATTGGCCGTGACATTATGGCGGGTTTAAAGAGTATCGTTGGCGGTGAAATACGTGGTTATACTGAAATGCTAAATGAGGCCAGAGATATTGCGATTGGGCGACTAGTAGAGAATGCCAAGCAGAAGAGCGCAGATGCTGTAGTTGGTATACGTTTTACCACGAGCTCTATCATGGATGGTTCTTCGGAGATCTTAGTGTTTGGCACGGCAGTCAAACTTAGATAGTTGAATAATCAGGGTTTTAGAGTCTAATATATCCAACTATGTAAGCAACAGCCTAGTACCCGAGCACGGGGGCAAGCCATATTTCATTTTCGTCAATACTTTCCTCTCTTGCATTGGCATATTCTTCGATCTGGTCTTTATCTATCCTTCCAAGGGTGAAGTAACGAGACTGAGGGTGAGAAAAATAGAAACCACTGACACTTGCAGTTGGCCACATAGCCAGAGATTCAGTGAGTGTCACGTCGATCGTTTTCTCAGCGTTTAGTAGCTCCCAGATCACCAATTTGAGGCGGTGATCAGGGCATGAAGGATATCCCGGAGCCGGACGAATACCTTGATATTTTTCCTTAATAAGAGCTTCGTTGTCCAAGGCTTCATTTGCGGCATATCCCCACAGTTCGCAACGTACTTTTTTATGGGCCCACTCTGCAAAAGCCTCTGCAAAACGATCTGCTAGGGCTTTCAATATTATGGCGTTATAGTCATCGTGATCAGCTTCAAAGCGCGTGATGTGCTCATTAATACCGTGTCCAGCAGTCACTGCAAATGCGCCGAGGTAGTCATCTTTTTCATCGATAAAGTCAGCAAGCGAGTGTGATGCCAAATCTTCCCGAGATTTTTGTTGTCTAAGACAGTGCAACAATACCACTGGGTTGTTGTCATCAGATTCTAACGCGATGGCATCCCCCAGTGAGCGTGCAGGGAATAGCCCTATGACCCCTTTTGGCGCTAACCATTTTTCGTCCATTAGTTGCTTGAGTAAAGTCTGTGTATCTTTCCATAGTTTGCGAGCCTCGGGCCCTTTTGTCGGATCAGAAAGTAGATCTGGAAAACGTCCGCTAAATTCCCAGGCATTAAAATAGGGCATCCAGTCAATAAATTCATGGAGTTCTTCAAGTGATGGTGAGAGTTCTGTTATGCCAAGCTTTAAAGGAGCAGGCGCCTTTCGTTTCATATCAACACGGGCTTTTCGCACCATGGCTTGAGGGAAGGGTCTTAGCGGTGATTTTGCTCTTGCAGCGTACGCTTCACGCTTGTTAGCGTGCGCCGAAGAAAGTTCTTTCGCAAAAACACTCGGTTCACGCATTAGCCGCTGCGCGACACCGACCGCCCTAGAAGCATCTTTGACATAGACTACAGTTCCATCGTAATTTGGGTCTATTTTAACTGAGGTATGAGCAGGGCTAGTTGTAGCCCCTCCGATAAGTAGGGGGCGTGAGTCTCCTCGTCGCTCCATTTCTCTTGCCACTCCAACCATTTCGTCTAAAGAGGGGGTAATTAGGCCAGATAAACCGATTAGATCGCAATTTTCATTGTCAGCTACCTCTAATATTTTGGCTGTAGGCACCATGACGCCGAGGTCAATCACTTCGAAGTTATTGCATTGCAGCACCACGCCCACGATGTTTTTCCCGATATCATGGACATCACCTTTAACCGTCGCAAGAACAATTTTTCCGTTGGTTTTCATGGTTGCGCCGTCTTTCTCTTCTTCAATAAAAGGCACCAGATAGGCCACCGCTTTTTTCATGACTCGCGCCGATTTAACTACTTGAGGAAGAAACATTTTTCCGGCGCCGAAAAGGTCACCAACACGATTCATGCCATCCATCAGAGCGCCTTCAATGACATCTAACGGTTTTTCCGCGGCAAGCCTAGCCTCTTCAACATCTTCTATAACATAGGTATCAACACCACTAACGAGAGAGTGAGTTAATCGATCTGTAATTGGAAGGCCACGCCAATCTTGGTCTACCACACTTGTAGACGTGGTTTTGTTATCCGCATACTGGGGCGCAAGGTGCAATAATTGTTCTGTGGCACCAGGTGTGCGATTGAGAATTACATCCTCGACACTATCTCGGAGTTCTTTAGGTAATTCATCATAGATAGCAAGCTGGCCTGCGTTAACAATGGCCATTGTGAGGCCGTTTTGGATGGCATGATAAAGAAAAACCGAATGCATCGCCTCTCGCAATGGATTATTTCCACGAAAGCTAAATGACACATTAGATAAGCCACCTGACAATGCAGCGCCTGGACAAGTTTTTTTAATCTCGGCACAGGACTCAATAAATGATAGAGCGTAGTCATTATGTTCTTCAATACCTGTAGCAACAGCAAAAATATTGGGATCAAAAATAATGTCATAGGGATCCATGCCGACCACATCGGTTAGTAGTGTGTACGCACGCCGGCAAATGTCCACTTTCCTTTGTAGGGTGTCCGCTTGTCCTTCTTCATCAAAAGCCATAACGACAACGGCTGCACCATAGCGTTTAACTAAGGTTGCTTGCTCGATAAACTGCTCCTCACCTTCTTTCATCGAGATAGAGTTGACGACACCTTTGCCTTGAATGCATTTCAGCCCCGCTTCGATAATTGACCACTTGCTAGAATCAATCATGACAGGAACTCGCGCTATATCAGGTTCACCGGCAATTAGGTTGAGAAACTTAATCATTACCGATTCTGAGTCGAGCATTCCCTCATCCATGTTGATATCTATGATCTGGGCTCCGTTTTCCACCTGTTGCCGAGCAACTTGAATGGCAGATTCATAATCCTCAGCTTCGATTAATTTTCTAAAAACTGCAGATCCAGTAACATTTGTTCGTTCACCGATATTGACGAACAAACTGTTTGAATCGATAGTTAAGGGTTCTAAGCCACTCAAAAGTAGTGCTTTAGATTTGTCAGCGCGCTGTCGTGGCGAAAATTCAGAAACAATGCTTTTAATATGGTTGATATGGGTAGGCGTGGTGCCACAACAGCCACCAACAATGTTAAACAGGCCTTCTTCACCAAATTCTCGTATGACCTCGGCCATCTCAGACGCAGATTGATCATACTCACCAAACTGATTGGGAAGACCAGCATTGGGATGAACGCTCACATAACATTCAGATATCTGTGATAGTGTTTGCAAGTATGGACGTAGTTCAGTTGCTCCAAGAGCACAATTTAGTCCAATAGAGATCGGATTAGCATGACGAACGGAATGCCAGAAAGCCTCGGTAGTTTGTCCTGATAGAGTGCGGCCAGATGCATCGGTAATCGTCCCTGAAATCATAATCGGAATATCAATGCCACGTTCATTTGCGACAGAGTCAATTGCAAAAAGCGCAGCCTTAGCGTTCAGCGTGTCAAATATGGTTTCCACCATAATTAAATCAACCCCACCATCGATCAAAGCGCCCGTCGCTTCGCTATAGGTAGCGACAAGCTGATCAAAGTTGATGTTTCTAAAGGATGGGTCTTCAACATCTGGGCTTAGTGAGCAAGTTCTGTTGGTAGGCCCAAGAATGCCGGCTACAAAAGTTTCTTGTTGTTCTGCGCCTTTTGGGTGATCAATGGCTTCTCGTGCGATTTTAGCGGCAGCATAGTTTAATTCATAGACCAAATCTTCAAGACCGTAGTCTGCCATTGAAGGTGCATTGGCATTAAACGTATTGGTTTCAATAATGTTTGCGCCCGCAGCCAAGTACTGCTGGTGAATACTTGAGATAATTTGGGGTTGGGTAAGGGTTAGTAGATCATTATTGCCTTTTAGGTCACTCGGCCAGTCGGCAAAACGCTCCCCTCTATAATCATTTTCCTGTAAATCATACTGTTGAATCATAGTTCCCATTGCGCCATCTAAGAGAGCAATTTTATGATCTAACAGATGACCCAGCTTCTCGCGGACTGAGTCTTCAGAGTTGATTGAACCACTCATGCTGCAGCCTCTACGGTATTATTCTCATTAGTGTTAGCTCTGCGAACTCCCAAAGCATGGCAAACCGCGTAGCATAGTTCGGCGCGATTCAATGTGTAAAAATGAAAGTCATTAACTCCCTCAGCTTGTAGTGCTATTACTTGCTCGATGGCGATATTTGCGGCGATTAATTGACGAGTTTCGGGTTCGGCATCTAGACCAGCAAAAGCTGTCTCCAGCCATTTTGGTAGAGTAATACTGCTAGCCTTCGAGAAGCGTTGCAGAGTGGCAAAATTAGTGACCGGCAATATGCCTGGAATTATAGGGTTATCGATTCCCATACGCACTGCGGCATCACGAAACCGTAGGTAGCTTTCAGTGTTAAAAAAGTACTGTGTGATTGCTGTACTTGCTCCAGCATCAAATTTTCGCTTTAAATTTTGCAGATCAAAATGTGGACTTGGGGCGTCCGGATGGGTTTCCGGATAGGCAGCAACATAAATGTCAAAATCATGCTGTGCAGCCAAGCCCTCAACTAATTGCTCTGCGTAAGGAAACCCACCTTCAGTTGGAGTATAAGCTGCTCCAGCGCCACCTTGAGGATCTCCTCTCAACGCCATGATCTTTCTTATGCCTAGTTCGTAGTATTCATCTGCGATGGAGGCTATATCATCTTTTTGCGCGCCAACACAGGTTAGATGTGGCATTGCGTCAACAGTGCCGCGTGCTTGGATAGACGCGATAGCATCAAAGGTGCGCTCGCGAGTTGATCCATCTGCGCCATAAGTAACCGATATAAACTCAGGGTTCAAAGACTCTAGCTTCTCAATACTCCTCCGAATCGTTTTTTCCATTGACTCGGTGTTAGCCGGGAAAAACTCAAAGCTAACCTTTGGTGTCATTGAGTTAGTTATATTTGTGTGGATTCTATCGCGTAATTCATGGGCTCCAAGTGCCACGTTTTGCTCCTTAGTTTTATCTCATTAATAAAGTTTATTGGCTATCAGTAATACAATATTTGCCTGCTTACCAGGTAGATCAGTTTGCGATGCTGGATCAAGGCCAGCATTGCGGCACCACGCTTTAATTGTGTTGGGTGAAATACCTAATTCGACATTCTGAATGCTTTTTGCGGCTGTGAAGGCGACAATCATTAGCCGGCCACCTGGCGCTAAAACACGTGAAGCTTCCTCAATAACTGCAGCGGGTTGCTCTGCGAAGTAGAGCACCTGATCGATGGTTACAGTATCAAAATGATCATTAGGAAAACGCATTTGATACATGTCATCTTGTCGTATGGTGCAGTGACCCAGATCCTGCTGTTGGAGCTTAGTACGTGCCACACTGGCCATTTTTTTCGAAATATCAACTCCGACACCGGTTCGGCACAGAGGGCCTAAAATCTCTAGCATTCTTCCTGTACCAGTGGCTATATCTAATAACGCGCCTACAGGCTCCTTTTTCATGGCAGTTACAACCGCTGAGGAAAATGATTTAGGATTTCCGTGTAGTTTGTGTAGGCGGGTCCATTCCGGCGCGTCTTCTTCTATGTATCCAGCATTGAGTTTTTCTCGTTCTTTCATGATGGCCTGAAGGCGGTGGCGGTCGCTCTCTATTTGAGCGTCATTTGCTGGAATATAACAAGCAAGGGTAGAGATCAGATCAAAACCAAGACCTACAGTGGGGACTCTGTAATAAATATGATGTTGTTCCCTGAACCGCTCTAAAATATTAGCGTCACAGAGCAGTTTTAGATGCCGTGAAACTCTTGGCTGGCTTTGCTCCAGCGTAAGAGCGATTTCGTTAACACTTAACTCACCAGCTTGTAAAAGATATACAAGGCGGATACGCGTCAAATCAGCTAAAGCTTTGACAGTTGCAAGAACGGTGTCGATTTGGTCTTGATTTTTCATGGTTCTTTATATCAAAATATTTTAATATAAGGATATCGTTATATTTATAATCTGTCAATAAGGTAGAAGGACATTCATTAGGAACCCAGTAGGCGAGAAACATAGCTCATCGTACAGATGGTAAAACAGAGGTATTTAGGGTGTAGTCAAAATTAGGGAGCAGTTGAATTGACGTCCTTATGACATCAGAGACTCTATACCCACAATTAGCAATCCCAAGCCAGTTATCCAGACAGCGCAGGCAACAAAGTCAACTAGTGAGAACTTGAGTCGAGAGGTCCCGCTAATACCTATCATCATTGGTATAAGGCTTCTCACCGCTGGAATGAGGCGACCACCGATTATGGAAAGCGTGCCATATTTCAAAATAAAAGCTTCACTTTTAGCTATCTCAGTCATTCTTTTCTGTGCAAATGCGGTCTGATGAAGTTTGGGCCCAAACCAGCGACCCACGTAAAATCCAAGATGATCTGATAGACATGCGCCACCAAATGCTAGAGGTAGTATCTGTGATAGCGTTGCAAGCTCTTCGGTGTAAAGAAGGGTGCTAACGGTTAGTAGAATTACCCCAGATACAAAAAGGCCTATCCCAGGGCAGGCCTCAAGGAAGGCTAATGCAGGAATCATCATCCAAGCATTTTGTTTGTTGCTGTTAAGCCAATTTAGTATCAGATCGTCGATGGGTCATGCCTGTGATGTAGTTAGATCAGGATAGATAATACCAGACATGCAGAAATCTAGGAGGCGTAATTTTTAGGTTTAAGACCACTTTTGGTGTCGAAAAAGGTTTTGAGTTCACGAAGATCTGTATCTACATCTCCAGTTGGCTCCATGAGCCCTTCTATGCCAATGGTCCTCGTTACACTATCCACATAGACCACGAGGATAGGCACCTCTGCAGTTGTTGCTACATGATGGAATCCACGCTTCCAATTGGCATTGGGGCTTCTTGTGCCTTCCGGGGTAATGATTAAGACAAATTCTTCACGTTCCTGATAGATACCAGCAATATAGTTGACGAGTGAGCTTGCTTGCTTGCGATTAACGGGAATAGCTCCGCAGTAGCGTAAAAACCAGCCCAAGGGCCCTACAAACAGGGTGCTTTTAATCAGCACGCTAGGCTTAAGACGCAATACAGATACCGCGAGAACAAATAATATAAAGTCCCAGTTTGATGTGTGTGGCGCCACAATCAGTACATATTTCTTTTGATCTTCTGGGAGAGAGCCACTAACTCGCCATCGAATACCTTTTAAAATACCCCTAGATATAATACGCAGAATGGGGCTAAGGATCGGTGTAGAAAAAAGCGTATATTTCATGAAGATCTCCTTGATAGGCTCAATAATAGCCTAAATTGCAGATAACAGGAAAATTCATCACCAAGTCTGTTGGTTATTGAATAATAAGGAGATACCATAAGGTTTTATCAGGTATGCGTAATCGAAACCAATTTCCATATGACTGCTTTATAAGCCTATGTTAGCGCGGTTACTCTTTATGATAGCGCGTAATTAAACAGGATCGAGCCAACTAGCCAAAACAAGAACTCAAACTTGCTATTACTCTAATTATAACGCTCTCTGGCCGCATCAAGCTGAACGTCAACAACTCGGATTGCCATCTCTTTCCAGTCTAATTCACTGTCACTAGTTGTGACATGATGACTAATACTCACGTATCCGTGAACGATTGCCCAAATATCCAATGCAATTTGTCGCCGATCCGACACGCTTGACCTGTCAGGCAAGAAAGACCCAGCTACTCGAACTAGCTTCGAGAAAGCACTATTTCTGGCTCCGATTGCTTCCGCTGAAGGCTTATAGCCTGCATCGGACTCACCAAATATAAGTCGGTAGTGAGCCTCGTGCTGCTCTCCTACGTTGAGATATCCTCGACACGATTGCAAAACTTGAGCCTTGTTGGCCTTACCATCAGGCACCACGTCCATTGCGTCTCGAACTAGGTTGAACCCCTCAATGTAAAGCGCGTCGAGAATGCCTTGTTTACCTTGAAAGTGGCTATAAATACCAATTGTAGAGAGACCCGCACGTTTAGATATTGCACGTACGCTTAAAGCCGAACCACCACCCTCTAAAAAGAGTTGCGATGCTGCATTTAAAATTTTCGATCTAGTGCTCATCAGATTTTACTCGGTGCTTGACAAATATAACGGTGTTATTCTAATATATAACACTGTTATACACCAAGCAATATTGATCAACACTTAAACTGGAACAAGAATGAGCACCCAACAACTTGAAACCGATTACTTAATAGTAGGTAGTGGTTTAGTAGGAATGGCATTTGCGGACACGCTATTTACTGAAACCGATGCCAATATCATTATTGTTGATCGTTACGCCAAACCCGGCGGCCACTGGAATTTGGCGTACCCCTTTGTCACTCTACATCAACCTTCCGCCTATTTTGGAGTTAGTTCCAAAGAGCTAAGCCGCGGTGCAATTGATCATGTTGGCCTAAATAAGGGTATGAGTGATCTTGCTACTGGTGCTGAATTACTTGCCTATTTTGATGATGTAATGAGGCAGCGTTTTTTAGCTAGTGGCAGAGTGCAGTATTTCCCTATGTGCGAATATGAGGGGGATGGCAAGTTTAGGTCTAAACTCACCGGCAAAGAAAATTATGTTGTCTACAAAAAACTGGTGGATGCTACGTTTTTGACCATCGCAGTACCATCTACCCACACGCCTAACTTCTCTATAGGGCCTGATGTGACCTTTATGCCCATTAATGACCTTCCTAAGGTTACTAAAAAGCCAGCGGGGTATGTTGTCATTGGAGGAGGTAAAACCGGCATAGATGCTTGTCTGTGGCTCCTTGAGAGAGATGTTGACCCAGATGATATTACTTGGATACGATCTCGCGATGCCTGGTTGCTTGATCGAGCTAATACACAGCCAACAGAGGAGTTTTTTAGTTTCTCGGTAGGTTCACTGGCTGCCCAATATGAAGCAATCGGTGGGGCCACTTCAATCGAAGATATGTTTGATCGTCTTGAGGAGGGTGGCTATTTGGTGCGCTTGGATAAGAATATCCGACCTAGCATGTTTCATGCCGCTACCATAAGTCAGGCAGAGATTGCTCAATTGCAGCGAATTAAAAATATTGTACGTATGGGACATGTCACAGCAATCGAGGCAGATCACATTGTTTTAGCTGAAGGTGAAATTAAGGTCGGCGAGAATCATGTTCATGTGGACTGCTCCGCGAGTTTAGAGCGATCTTTTGGACATAAACAACCGGTTCCAATATTTGATGGAAATTGCATTACTCCGCAAATGATAAGAGCTTATCAGCCTGCATTTAGTGCTTCCATGGCAGCTTATATTGAGGTTAATTACAAAGATGAGGCTGAAAAAAATCGGCTTTGCTCGTTGGTGCCCTTACCGAACAATGATGTTGATTTTATCCCCATGACCTTGGCCATGATGATGAACCAGTTTAATTGGACCCAAGATAAATCATTGCGTCAGTGGATCAAAAACAATAGGTTGGATGGGTTTACTAAGCTAATCAGCAGCGTAGACCAGGATGATCACGAGAAAGTGGACATCTTGAGACGCATACAAAGCAATGCGATGCCTGCCATCGCCAAGTTACAACAATTTAATGTAGAGCTAGCTCAAGGAGCTAAAGATGAGTGAATTTCAAACCTATAAGAATGATCTGACGAAGTCTCGTGTTGTAGAGACTGACATAGAAAAAGCCCTTTCTACTTTGGCCCAAGGCGATATTTTGGTGAATATTGAGCGTTTCGCCTTCACCGCTAATAATGTCACCTATGGAGCGGCAGGCAATACGATTGGTTATTGGAAGTTTTTTCCCGCCACAGATAATGCCAGCGATGAATGGGGCTGCCTACCAGTTTGGGGTTTCGCAGAAATCACAGCTTCAAAGGTCGATGGTTTAACCGTTGGAGAGCGAATTTATGGGTATTTCCCTCCGTCGGACTTTCTTGTAATGTCGCCAATTAAAGTTTCTGATGCTCGCTTTATGGATGGCGCTACTCATCGTGCTGAGCTTCCGGCAGTCTACAACAACTACCTCAGGCTGGCTGCTGAGCCTAATTACGATCAGTCCATGGACAATATTCGTGCCTTGTTAAACCCACTGCACGTTACATCATTCTGTTTGTGCGATTCAT
>Ga0206678_10002405_pt1 | contig 11884 bp, 10 predicted proteins | sample M180m12015metaG_FD_155453 | JGI IMG/M metagenome (GOLD analysis project Ga0206678, IMG submission 155453) | Ammonia-oxidizing marine archaeal communities from Monterey Bay, California, United States - M1 80m 12015 | ecosystem: Environmental > Aquatic > Marine > Intertidal zone | place: USA...
AGGATTCCCTAAAATTCCTCATCAATCTTCTGCTACTGGAATGCAAGCTATACCAACAACAGGTGTTGCAATGGGAATTCAATACAAAGAAATGGAGGGTTTGTCAAAACCTAAAAAAGGAGAAGAACCAATCACTGTTTGTTCTTTTGGAGATGCTTCCATTACTGAAGGAGAAGTTGCAGAAGCTTTTCAGATGGCTGCACTTAAAAAATTACCAATCTTGTATTTAGTACAGGATAACGAATGGGATATTTCGGCACATGCCACAGAAATGAGAGCAGTAGATGCCACTCATTATGCAAAAGGTTTCGGACTAAAAACCTATACAATTGACGGAACAGATTTTACGAAATCTTATGAGACAATTCAGAATGCATTTAATGAAATAAGAAAAGAAAGAACTCCTATTTTAATTCATGCAAAAGTTCCACTTCTAAATCACCACACATCAGGAGTTAGAATGGAATGGTACAGAGATGACTTAGAAGAAGCTAGAAGTAGAGATCCTCTTCCAAAACTAAAAGCAGTGCTTTTAGAAAATGGATTTACAGTAAAAGATTTATCTAAGGTTGAGAAATCTGCTAAGGAATTAGTAAAATCAGATTATAAGAAAGCTTTAAAATCAGAAGACCCAGATCCAGAAGATTTATTTACTAATAATTTTGCTCCTACTTCTATTTTGGAAGAAAAAGGTGATAGAAATCCGAAAGATAAAGACCCTACTGTAATGGTAGATTCTGCGCTTTTTGCAATAAAAGAATTGATGACAAAACATCCTGAATCTTTATTATATGGACAAGATGTTGGGAAGAGATTAGGAGGTGTTTTTCGTGAAGCAGCTACTCTTGCAAAAACTTATGGCGAAAACAGAGTATTTAATACACCTATCCAGGAAGCATTTATTATTGGAAGCACAGTGGGTATGTCGGCAGTTGGACTAAAACCGATTGTTGAAGTGCAATTTGCAGATTATATTTGGCCAGGATTAAATCAGCTCTTTACAGAAGTGAGTCGTTCCAATTATTTGTCAAATGGAAAATGGCCTGTGAGTTGTATTATCCGTGTACCTATTGGCGCATATGGTAGTGGTGGTCCTTATCATTCTTCTTCAGTGGAGTCGGTATTAGCCCAAATAAAAGGAATAAAAATTGCTTATCCATCTAATGGTGCAGATTTAAAAGGCCTGATGAAAGCAGCTTATTATGATCCTAATCCAGTAGTAATGTTAGAACATAAAGGCTTGTATTGGAGTAAGATTAAAGGAACAAACAAAGCAAAAACTATAGAGCCATCAGAAGATTATATTATTCCATTTGGAAAAGGAAGAATTGCTTTAAATTCAGATAAAAATGAAACAAACACACTTTGTGTGATTACTTACGGAATGGGCGTACATTGGGCATTAAATGCAGCAAATAATCATAAAGGGAAAGTAGAAATTTTAGATCTAAGAACCATACATCCTCTTGATGAAAAGTTGATCTTTGAAAGAGTAAATCAACATGGAAAATGTATGGTTCTTACAGAAGAACCTTATAACAATTCCTTTGCACAAGCCTTAGCGGGTAAGATCCAAGAGAATTGTTTTGATAAATTAGATTCCCCTATTTATGTTATGGGATCAGAGAATTTACCCGCAATACCTCTCAACTCTACTTTAGAAGCAACTATGTTGCCAAATGCAAAAAAAGTAAGTAAGAAAATTAATACAATCCTAAATTACTAAAATGACAATTAGAAAAGGGGTGAAAAAAGATTTGCCTTCTGTTTTAAACTTAATAAAAGAACTGGCTGATTATGAAAATTCTCTTGAGGAAGTAACAATTACATTAGAAAATTTAGAACATGATGGCTTTGGCAATCATCCGTGGTATTGGTTTTTAGTTGTAGAAAATGAGAATCAAATTATTGGATTGTCATTTTATTGGGTTCGTTATTCAACATGGAAAGGAAAATTCTTATTTCTTGAAGATTTTGTAATTAAAGATGAATATAGAAGATCAGGTATTGGATCAGAACTATTTGAAGCAACACTCAGAATGTGCAAAGAATTAGAAGTTAATGGTATGTGCTGGCAAGTACTAGACTGGAATAGCCCAGCAATAGATTTCTACAAAAAGTATAATGCTGAAATTAGTAACTCTTGGTTAAACGGGAAACTAACAAAGAAGCAAATTGACAAAATCTGCTCTAATTAAGGATAAAAATATTACTTAGTTTTCTTCTTTCCGTAACTAAATACTGAGAAATCCTCAGTGCCACTAGGGTAGTCAGGGAACAAAAGCACATCCCAACTTTTAGTTGCCCACTCATCACAAGTTCCGTCTCCAAAATCAATTGAAGCAACCCAATTATTATCTATATCATAATACTCAAACAGACCTGACACAGGTGTCATTATTGTTTTGTCCCATTGAGCAAAATAACATGATATTTTTTCAATTGGACTAACTACTACTTCAGTATATCCTTTATCAGTATACGCTTTACGAGCTTGCTGCCCATCATTACTAACAAAATCATAATTATCTTCCTTTGCACAAGAAGTAATAATTACTATTAAGCTAAATAGGAATAAAAATGTTAGACTGTTCGTTTTAGTTAATGTTTTCATATTTATATATCTAAGCTGCAAATATAAAGCTTTTTTATTTCCTCTAAGCTACAAGCTTGCCCCAAAACTAGCATTATCATATCTATTAAACAAGTATTGATTAAAGAAAACTTTTACTTTCCAAGAAAAATAGAGTCACACGATTTTTCTAATCTCTGAAAAAGCAGTTGTACGGCTTTTTCCCCTTTTTCTCCCAAAGAAACAGAATGCTCATTTACATATAGAGCAATATGGGCATCTACTACTTTCTTTTCTATTTCTTGAGCATGGTGATTTACATAATCAATAGAGCTATTAGGATTTGCTAAAGCATATTCAACTGATTTTCTCAGCACTCTTTCTACTTTTTGTTGAGTTACCAAAGGTAATTCTCTTTTTACTACAATCCCACCTAAAGGAATAGGCAGACCTGTTTCTGTTTCCCAGAACTCTCCTAAATCTGCTATCTTTTCTAACCCTTTATCTTTGTATGTAAACCTGTTCTCATGAATAATTAATCCAGCCTCTGCTTTGCCTGACAAGATATCGGTTTCTATCTCAGAAAAAATAGTTTCAACTTTATTTTGATGTTCTGGGAAAGCAATACTGAGCAACATATTAGCAGTTGTATATTTACCAGGAATAGCAATTTTACTTTTAGCATTGAAAATGTTGTTGGGTTTTTTAAGTAATAGTGGCCCACAATTATTTCCAAGTACAGAACCACTATCCAAAAGAATATAATCATTTACACAATTTGTAAAAGCATTAAACGAAAGTTTTGTAATATCCAATCTCCCTTGAAATGCCCATTTATTTAATTGCTCTATATCTGCAAAAACTATTTCAAATTCCAGTCCTTCCGTGTCAATTTTATGATGAGCTATTGCATCAAAAATAAAGGTATCATTCGGACAAGGAGAAAACCCTAAAGTCAATTTCATAAATTATTAATTATTTTTTCTACCTCCGTATTCAGATTTGAGATTGCTAAATCTAAATTCCAATTTTCTTTCTTTCTTTTTTCAATTTTATTAGAAATAGATCTTATCTGAATACAAGAAGTTTTCATTTCTTCACAAACTTTAAATAAAACAGCTCCCTCCATACTTTCAATATCAGGATGTAGTCTTTCTATTATGTTATGAATTGATTTTTCATTACCATGAACTGTATTAACAGTAATCCCTTTTACTTTTTTTAAGCTAGTTCTTCCATCAACTTTATATCTCGTTTTATTCTCAAAAACAGAAAATTCTGAAAAAATCTGTCCATCCTCAAAGCCAATCTCCGAAAAACAATCTTCAATAACCTCAACAACATCTCCTATCTTTATTTCATCTGAGAAAGATCCTGAAACTCCCATATTTATGACTAAATCATAGTTATTCTCATTTAATTCTTGTGTCAGAGTTATTGCAGTATTCACCATTCCTAATCCTGTGATTAATATAGGAAGATCACTTATTCTTTCAGATGTAATTTCAGATTTTGTAGCTGCAACAATTAATACATTCATATGGCAAATATATGGTATATTTGCAGCCTATTTATAAAAAAATGAGTGATAATTATAATAAGAATCTAGCTAGTAATATCAAATCTGTACTTTCAGAAATTGGTGAAGATCCTGAAAGGGAAGGACTTCTAAAAACTCCTGAACGTGTTGCAAAATCAATTGAATTTCTGACAAATGGATATAAAAAAAATCCATCAAAAATCTTAAAATCAGCCATGTTCTCAGAAAATTATAGTCAAATGGTATTAGTGAAAGACATTGAGCTATACTCTCTATGCGAACATCATATCTTACCTTTTTTTGGAAAAGCACATATAGCATACATACCAAATGGTAATATTGTAGGGTTGAGTAAAATACCAAGAATTGTAGATGTTTTTGCAAGAAGATTACAAGTACAAGAAAGATTAACAGATGAAATAAAAGATTGCTTACAAAACACACTAAATCCAAAAGGAGTTGCAGTAGTTATTGAAGCACAACACCTTTGTATGCAAATGAGAGGAATTGAAAAACAACACTCGTTCACTACAACTTCTGCTTTCTCTGGGATCTTTATGTCAAATGAGAAAACTAGATCAGAATTTATGAACCTAATAAAATAAACGTATGAAGGCATATGTATTTCCAGGACAAGGAGCTCAATTCCCAGGGATGGGAAAAGATATTTATAAAAATTCTGAAGTTGCAAAAAAACTTTTTAATAAAGCAAATGATATCTTAGAATTCTCTATAACTAACATTATGTTTGGTGATGATGCAGAAGCTCTAAAACAAACAAAAGTAACCCAGCCTGCTATCTTTTTACATTCAGTAATTTTGGCAAAAGTATTAGGCAATTCATTTCATCCAGAAATGGTTGCAGGACATTCGCTTGGCGAGTTCTCTGCATTAGTTAGTGCTAAATATTTATCATTTGAAGATGGATTAAAATTAGTCTCAAAAAGAGCTATATCTATGCAAAAAGCTTGCGAAAAGAACCCATCTACAATGGCAGTTGTACTAGGATTAAAGAATGAAATTGTAGAAGCTATTTGTTCAAAGATTGATGAAGTAGTTGTTCCAGCAAATTATAATTGTCCTGGACAATTAGTAATCTCAGGTAGTGAGAAAGGAATTAATATCGCATGTCAAAAATTAACTGAGGTAGGAGCAAGAAGAGCTCTTAAACTTCCTGTAGGAGGAGCATTTCATTCTCCGCTTATGGAGCCAGCAAGAAAAGAACTAGAGTCTGCGATTGATGACACAGAATTTAATAAAGGAGTTTGTCCTATCTATCAAAATGTAACTGCAACTGCAATTACAGACCCTGATAAAATTAATAAAAACCTGAAAAAGCAACTTACTGGATCAGTAATGTGGACGCAAACTATGCAACAAATGGTTTCAGACGGGTTGACTTCAGTAACTGAAGTTGGTCCTGGGAAAGTTTTACAGGGATTGTTCAAAAAAGTAGACAGAAAGATACCAACTGAAAGTGCTAGTTTACAAAGCACTATTTAATAGTTTTCCACTATTATTCAAATCATGCCAAGCTTTTTTAATTTGACATTCTTTATATAATTCTATATGATTTATATTATGGCAATCACTCCCCAAAAAACTCACTATATCATTAACTATCAGCTCTTCAGTTTTCTTTTTGATTCCCTCAGAATAATAGCCAATTAATGAAAGTAAATTTAATTGCAATAACACCCCTCTATTAACTAACTCTTCATAATCTTTCATGGTGAAATAAGCATATCTTTCAGGATGGGCAAGAACTACTTTATAGCCTTTAATCTGAAGTTTAAAAATAATATCAAACAAATTCATTGGTGCTGCCATAAAGGGCAGTTCAACTAATAAATAATTATCTCCAAAAGTTAAGAATTGCTCTTTGCCTATTTTTTGTTCAAAATCATAATCAATATAGTATTCTGCTGCCGCATCTATCTCTATATTAATGTTTTGAGCCTTCAACCCAGCACGAACATCAGTAAGCCCATCTAAAATAACCTCAGAAGTGTTTTGATAGAAATCAGACATAACATGTGGAGTGGTAATCACCTTAGTAAAACCCAACTGTTTCATTTCTGTTATTAGGCTAATAGTTGTTTCCATATCAGGAGATCCATCGTCAATACCTGGGATAAGATGAGAGTGCATATCGGTTTTCAGAACAGAAAAACCTAAGGGATCTAAATCCTTCTCTTCATTCTTTTTAGAAAACCATTCTAACATTTAGCTGTATTGTTCTTTGTAGTAATTCTGATAATCTCCAGATGTAACATTATCCATCCACTCCTCATTATCTAAGTACCATGCTATTGTTTTTTCGAGTCCTTCTTCAAATTGTAATGAAGGTTCCCATCCTAATTCATTTTTCAATTTATTAGCATCAATTGCATATCGTTTATCATGACCTGGCCTATCCTTTACATAAGTAATTAATTCTTCTGATATTCCTGCTTCATTCCCTAAAGCGACATCCATCTGTTTGCAAAGTATCTTAATCAAATCGATATTTGTCCATTCATTAAAACCACCGATATTATACGTTTCTCCATTCCTCCCTTTATGATAAATCTTATCAATTGCAATAGCATGATCCACTACATACAGCCAGTCTCTTGTAAATTTTCCATCTCCATAAACTGGTAATGATTTACTATTTCTAATATTATTGATAAATAGTGGCAACAGCTTCTCAGGAAACTGATTTGGCCCATAATTGTTTGAGCAATTTGAAATCACATAAGGCATTCCATAAGTATTTCCATAGGCTCTTACAAAATGATCGGAACTTGCTTTTGATGATGAATATGGTGATTGAGGGTCGTATGGTGTAGTTTCTAAAAACAACCCTGTATCACCTAAACTTCCATACACCTCATCAGTTGAAACATGATAAAATAACTTGCCATCTTCATTTGCTTTCCATAAGTTTTTTGCTGCATTTAATAAGTTCACGGTCCCAACCACATTAGTCATAATAAATTCCATTGGGTTTGTAATAGACCTATCCACATGGCTTTCAGCCGCTAAATGAATAACCCCATCAAAATTATACTTTTCAAATAGTTCTGCAATAAAAATCTTATCAACTATATCTCCTTTCTCAAAAATATAATTGTCCGTATTTTCAATATCTCTTAAGTTTTCAAGGTTACCTGCATAAGTTAACTTATCAAGGTTTACAATCTTATAATCGGAGTATGTATTTACAAATAATCGTACTACATGCGAACCAATAAATCCTGCCCCACCTGTTATCAATATAGTTTTACTCATCTTACCTTGCTGTTTTCTGTAAATGGGCAACAAATATAGACAATTATTATACAATGCTTTGCGTTAATTGTTGCACTTATAGTATTTTAGCCCACAAATGAAAAAGCATCTAATAAAAAATAGTCTGACTATACTTCTAGCAGTAGGTTTTATATATGCAAATGCCCAAGAAAACAAGCAATCTGCTTTTGCTTTTAACTATAATTATCAAGTCCCACTTGGAAATTTATCAACTACTTTCGGAGATAACTCAGCTATAGGTATTTCTTATTTTCTTGAGAAAACCAGCAATATATTCTATGGGATTGAGGCAAACTATCTGTTTGGAAGTAATATAAAAGACTCCACAATTTTTGATAATATCACCACATCAACAGGGGCTATTATTGGGGCTGATGGGCATTATGCGAATGTTAATATAATGGAAAGAGGTTTTGATGCATACCTATTTGCTGGTTATGCTTTTCATTTTGAAGACAATAACCTAAGTGGAATTTATCTTTCACAAGGGCTGGGTTATTTACAACATCTAATTTTTATTGACACTAAAAACCAAAATGTACCTCAACTTGATGAGAATATGAAAAAGGGCTATGACAGATTTACTAACGGTATTAGCGGAAAGCTATCAATCGATTATAAGTATTATAGCAAAAAAGGGAAATTTCAGATTAGCGTAGGAATTAATTACACTACGGCATACACAAAAATACAAAGAGCATATAATTTTGCTGAGAATTCTCATTACCCTTCTGGAAGAAAATGGGACAACCTCCAAGGGTTTAAAGTAGAAGTAATTATTCCTATCCGCAGAAAAAATGAAGAAAAATTTCATTACTTCTAATGGACCTTCTTTACAATATAAGCATCTGGATTTACCTTGTAGCAATACATATCTCAGCATTATTTAGTCATAAAGCAAAACAATGGGTAACAGGAAGAAAAGATATTTTTGATAAGCTTCAGAAAACGATTAAAGAACACAACAGTATTGTATGGTTCCACTGCGCATCTTTAGGAGAATATGAACAAGGGAAGCCAATAATAGAAGCTTATAAAGTAAAATATCCTAGACATAAAATCTTGCTGACTTTCTTTTCTCCTTCTGGTTATGAGATAAAAAAAAATACCTCTTTAGCTAATTTTGTTTTTTATCTTCCTTACGATACAAAATCAAATGCTAAAAAATTTATCAGTATTACCAAACCTATTAAAGTGGTTTTTATTAAATATGAGTTCTGGTTCAATTATATGTCAGAACTCAAAAAACAAAATATTCCTTTTTATTCAGTTTCAGCTATTTTTAGAGAAAATCAAACTTTTTTTAAATACAAATGGTTTGCAAAACAACTTAAAAATGTCACACACTTTTTTGTTCAGGACAAAAACTCATCTGAACTTTTAAAGAATATCGACCTTACTAATATTACAATTAGTGGTGATAGCCGTTTTGATAGTGTAAAAGCAACTGCAAATAATGCAAAACCACTGCCAATTCTTCATAACTTTTCAAAATACAAACCAACTATCATATGCGGAAGCACTTGGGGAAAAGATGAAGAACTTTTAGGGAAATTTATAAAAAATAATCCCAACTATAATTACATTATTGCCCCTCACGAAATGAATCGTATCAGTGCTTTGCAAAAACAAACAAATGGTATTCTCTACTCTATTGTAAATACCGAAAACATCAAATCAAATAATGTGCTTATTATTGATAGCATTGGTTTGCTTCCAAATATTTATTCTTACGCAAATATAGCTTATATAGGAGGTGGATTTGGTGCTGGAATACATAACGTATTAGAGGCTGCTACTTTTGGACTACCACTTATCTTTGGCCCTAATTACAAAAAATTCAATGAAGCAAAAGATCTCATTTCTCTTGGCGGAGCTATATCAATTACTAATTATAAAGAATTAATTTCAGCAATTAATTACTTTAATGTTTTTGATAGTACGATCTCAACCGATTACATAAGAAATCATAGTGGAGCAACTGAAATCATCTTAGGAACTTTATAGAAGCAAAATCAGGAGATTAAACGCTTTAAAAAAACAAAAACGGAAGAGAATCTTTCGATAATCTTCCGTTTTGTACCCGGGACGGGACTTGAACCCGTACGGACTAATGTCCATTGGATTTTAAGTCCAACGTGTCTACCAATTCCACCACCCGGGCAGGGTATTTAAAGACCTTTTATTGAGCGAGTGATGGGATTCGAACCCACGACCCTCACCTTGGCAAGGTGATGCTCTACCCCTGAGCTACACTCGCATTGGGTGGGCAAATTTAAATAAATAATCACACTTACAAAGCCAAAAACTATTTTCCTAGTAGTTTTTTTATCTCATTCAATTTCATTAGTGCCTCCACTGGTGTTAATGTATTAATATCCAAGTTACTTATTTCATCTCTAAGATCCTCAAGTATGGGATCCTCAAGCTTAAAAAAACTCAATTGCATTTCATTCTCAGAACTTATTGACTTGCTATTATTTTCTACTCCTCTAATAGCCTCAAGTTGTTTCAATATCTTTTCTGCTTTTCGTACGATTCTCTTTGGCATTCCTGCCATTTTAGCCACATGTATCCCAAAGCTATGTTCACTTCCTCCTTCTTTTAATGTTCTAAGAAAAATAATATTCTGCCCGCTTTCTTTTACAGATACATTATAATTTTTTATCCTATCAAATTGTTCCTTCATTTCATTCAATTCATGATAATGAGTAGCAAATAGAGTCTTTGCTTTTGTTGAGTGTTCGTGCAAATATTCAGCTATTGACCAAGCTATTGAAACTCCATCATAAGTACTTGTCCCTCTTCCTATCTCATCAAGTAATATCAAGCTATTATCCGATAAATTATTCAAAATACTTGCTGTTTCATTCATCTCCACCATAAAAGTAGATTCTCCCATTGAAATATTATCAGAGGCTCCTACTCTAGAAAATATCTTATCAACTAAGCCAATTTCTGCTGATTTTGCTGGCACAAAACTTCCTGTCTGTGCCATAAGCACTATAAGGGCAGTTTGCCTTAATAATGCAGACTTCCCTGACATATTAGGGCCTGTAATCATCATTATTTGTTGCTTTTCTCTATCTAAAGTTATATCATTCGGGATATACGATTCGCCTATTGCTAACTGCTGCTCAATAACTGGGTGTCTGCCTTTTTTTATAATTAAATCAGAGCTTTCATTTACCAATGGCTTAGCATAATTATGTCTTTTTGCTATGGATGAGAAACTTAACAAACAATCGAGTTGCGATACTAAATAAGCATCTAATTGTATGGCTTTTATATGTAAGCTTATGCTTTGAACTAACTCATTAAACAATCTATTCTCAATTATTGAAATCCTATCTTCTGCACTTAATATCTTATGTTCATATTCCTTTAATTCTTCAGTAATATACCTTTCTGCACTTACAAGTGTTTGTTTTCTTATCCACTGTTCTGGCACTTGATCCTTAAACCTATTTCTTACCTCCAAATAATAGCCAAACACATTGTTAAATGATATTTTTAATGATGAGATCCCTGTCGACTCTATCTCTCTCTCAAGCATTTTTTCGAGGTAATATTTCCCTGAATTCTGAATATTTCTCAGCTCATCAAGTTCTGAATCCACTCCTTCTCTTATTACATTTCCTTTATTCAATAAGATAGGAGGATTATCACTTAATTCCGTTTCAATCTTGGTTTTTATAGCATTACAAACATCTATTCTATTAGCGATCTTATTTAAAGCTTTATTTTTTGATTTAGAGCAAGTATCCTTTATTGGGTTTAATGATTCCAAGGCATTTTTCAGTCTACTACACTCTCTAGGATTTATTTTTAAAGTAGCAACTTTCGAGATTAATCTTTCTAAATCTCCAATTGCACTAATTTCCATTTCTAAGACTTCAGAAATATCTTTATTTTCTATTAACTGCTCAACAATCTGATGTCTTTCTGATATCAGTTTTCTATCCTTTAATGGTAAGGCTAGCCATCTTCTTAACATCCTTCCTCCCATTGCTGATTTTGTTTGATCAAGTACATCAATCAGTGTAATTGCATTCTCATTTGGAGAATGAAAAATTTCCAAATTCTTAATTGTGAATCTATCCATCCACACATACTTCTCTTCTTCTATTCTGCTTATAGATAAAATGTGTTTTGTTTGATGATGCTGTGTTTCATTAAGATAATGCAATGCAACTCCTGAAGCAATTATTCCATCTTCTAAATCAGAAACACCAAAACCTTTTAAGGATTTTGTATCAAATTGTTTATTTAGCAACTCATTAGCATAATCAGATGTAAATGCCCAATCATCTAGCATAAAAGTATAAAACGAACTGCCGAAATCCTCTTCAAATTTTCTTCTTTTATTCTTCTGATAAATTACTTCTGTTGGTGTTAAACTTTGCAATAACTTATCTACATAATCTACTGTCCCTTCAGCAACTAAGAACTCTCCAGTTGAAATGTCTAAAAAT
>Ga0206678_10002413_pt1 | contig 11870 bp, 7 predicted proteins | sample M180m12015metaG_FD_155453 | JGI IMG/M metagenome (GOLD analysis project Ga0206678, IMG submission 155453) | Ammonia-oxidizing marine archaeal communities from Monterey Bay, California, United States - M1 80m 12015 | ecosystem: Environmental > Aquatic > Marine > Intertidal zone | place: USA...
GCGACTGAAGATGTTCTAGATTTACGTGCTGCGTTAATAGCTATTAAGAATCGAGAACTAGAAGGCAGTGGAATTTTCCCTCGGATGTATAAAGTAAACGAACGGTTAGATATTCTTGCCGAGCCTAGCTGGCTCCAAAATTGGGTACCAGATTCTAAAGACTAGAAAGTTAAATTAGAGGTAGATTCATCTATAAATTTAATTACTTAGCGCCTGCCTGGCCGCAGCATTGGTCTGCTCCATGACAAGCGCCTCCCGGTCTACCGCGCCACTATAGTCTTGTGCGCTTCCGTCTATTCTACTTAGAAATTTCGCAAATAATTCATACGATAAATCTTTTTCAAGATCGATGAATTCGCAAGCCTGAAAATCTCGCATAGTCACGTTCATTTTAAGTTCATTATCATAGAAAGAACTTGATACGATGCATGACTGATCGACCACTAATTGCCCGCAAGTCCCTAACGGATCTATAGAATTTCCATCGTCACTAAAAGCGCCTGCGCTCGTCTTACAGCTTTCCAATGTTTTTGAGAGAGATGGCACTCTGTATTGGTACCAAGAGCCATTGAATAATTCCTGGTATCGAAAATCGCCTAACTTCAATAGGTATTTCTTGGTCGGGTCAGTTGCATTGTAACTGTCTTGAATTAGTGAAGGGTCAGTCGTAATAGTCGTCTCAGGCAGCCACCCCGTAATATAAACTCTGTTATAAATCGGGTAGGTAAAAAAGTCTCCTGTATCGCACGCGGCCATAATTGAATAGGGTGAAACACAACTAGGGTCTTGGTCGTGACCTCCGCCCTGAGTATGTATGAGCTCGTGTACGTCAACCTTTGCATTAGCTATCTTAATCTTTTCAAGGCTCTGGCCGCCGGCTCCGCCGGATGTATCGCTATGATCATCGAAAAAGAAAGGTTGGTATTGTGTGTATTCAACGCCATCTGAATTTAAAATATTCCAGTGTTTTGCTCCCCAAGAAGAAAAACTAGATGCGGCCGCTCCCGCATTATAGGAATCATCACTAGACAATATTATTCCTATGGTCCTGTATTCCTTTACGTCAAAACCTGCTGGCATTCTCAGCCCGTCTAGCAAGAAGCGAACGGCTGGAGAGCACGCGAGAAATACCTTGTCCATAATCCATTGGTAATGTTCTTTCCCAAGCTCAGTATCTTTCCAGTTAGCCGCTCCCTTCTTATTTTCTACTAACCAATCTCGTAAGTTATTAAGGACGCTGATCTGTTCTGCTGTAGGATTGCTCAAAGCAGTTGGGTGGCGTTTAAACTCATAATAAAAATTTGAGAGAACATCGTCGGAGCCCCAATTATCGAGAGCTGAATCAATGGCTTCTATTTCTGCCTTTGATTGGGCATATTCACCATCGCGAGAACTAATAGGCAGCATATGGGTTCTATAAGAATTCAGTCGGTTAAAGCTGAGCAAGGCCATCTGGGTCGTAGCTAATTCAGCTTGAGCTTTAAAGGAGTCGGTGGTTTCGTAGAGGGTAGTCCCGTTATATCCCAGCAGCATGAAGGCGACATCGATTTGAGTTTTAAAATCATAATCGATTGCTTCCCCAAGATTGTTTCCTGTGGAGTCCCGCAGTGCGCCGATGGGAATATTTATAGAGTAGCTTTTATCAGACGCCAATATAGCAGTAGGGTTTATTGATAGACTTGCGCCTGTAATCGTTATGCTTGCACTAGAACTAGCCTGATAAGATTCCACTGTATTACCGTCAGAATCTTTGAGAGTAATTAAGCCCTCACCTTTTGTGAGTGGAGAACTAAATGTTATGTCTATATTGTTCTCCACCGGCATCGTTTTAGAATTTTTAGCAGGATTAAAAGTAAGCGCTAAGAGTTTTGGGGTAGAGGCAGGAGCTTCTAGGGTCACAGCACTTTGTAGTGTTAACAGAAGATTAGTCGAGTCAGTTAGACTCCAGGTAGTTTCGAGCGTCTGGCCGTTAGCTTGAATAATATCTGTAAAGATTCCGGTCGTTGTTTCAAATTTCCCGCTACAATCAGGGGTCTGTGCATTTTCGTTAAGGGCATTTGCAGCATTAAAAGCTCTGCTCTTAGCAACTTGAATGATTGCGTCCGGTAATGAGTAAATTGTAAAACCGATATCAAATTGGCCTATTCCACCCACCGAGCCCGGGAGTCCATCTGTAAAAACGCGCAAACATGTGTAGATCGTTGCATCAGAAGAATTAAATATTCCGATGTTATTAAACGCTAGCTCTAAAGAAGAGTCGGGTGTTACACCGTTGTATAAAGAAAGCCATTCCCCTTTCCCCCAAATATTTTCTAATGCTTCGATATCTAGACTAGAGTACCAAATATTGCTGCCGTCTAAGTGCTCGTTGTAACCCATGCGTGTTGAGGCATGTGAGTCAGACCACTCATCCACAGCCCAATCGCCATCGTCCTTATCCCAGGGATGTTCCAACCCTAAAAAATGACCCAGCTCATGTAAGAAAATATTACGCCAAGTAGCCTGCTCGATCGCACTATGGATGGCTTCTTTATTCTCTCCAAGCCCACTTTGATGACTGATATTGATGCTGAGATCCACGCTCCACTGTCCACTTAGTGAGTCTCTGTTTTGGGCTTTATGGATATAGACAACGACATCCGCTTCATTTTGTATGACTGTCTCTTTGATAGAGATATTTAGTATTGACGAGGCACGAGCTGTTGATTCTCTGATTACCTTGTATTGCCATTCTTCCGGGGGTTTGAATTCTGAAGTGGTCTCGGTATTGATAAAGTAATTTAGGATTCTAGCTGTTCCAGCAATACTCTTTCTCGTAGCTATCTCCGAGTCGCTCATGATGAGCTCACTTATTTTTATTTCAGCTGGAGCAGCAGAGGCAAAATTCGTTAAAAGTGCAAGCAGGAGGAATGCGGGGAATTTGTATAAAAGTTTCATATTATTCCTTTATACATGACTTAATTGAAGAGTTCATTTCGCTTATGCTAGGTGAATCTAATTAGCTTCATGTTATTTCTTAATACATGACTTAAGAAAGAGGAATTTGTGGGTTCTAACTAAAAGGTTCTGACGGTACTCAGATTAGAACTGAGGGGGGAGATGTCGCTATCACCGATCGCGCCGATGATAGCTTGCCTTCGAAAGATTATGCTTTCAATAGTGACTACCCTTGCAAGAATTTCTGCTTACTTCTTGGATTTCGCTTCTTGTCTTTCTTTTTCAGCTTCAACAACGGCGTCTGAGACTGACCTTGGGCATTGCATGTAACGAGAGAACTCCATAGAGAACTGACCACGACCAGAGGTCATTGTTCGCAGGCTGCTAATGTAACCAAACATTTCTGAAAGAGGCACATCCGCTTTAATGCGAACACCTGTGGCCGCAGTGTCCTGATCTTTAATCATGCCCCGACGACGGTTTAAATCGCCAATTACATCGCCGACGTGATCATCCGGCGTAAATACATCTACTTTCATGATCGGCTCGATTAACTCAGGTCCGGCTTTAGGCATTGACTGACGGTAAGCGCCTCTTGCAGCAAGTTCGAAGGCTACTGCTGATGAATCCACTGCATGGAAGCCACCGTCGAATAGTTCGATTTCTATGTCCAGTACCGGGAAGCCGGCTATTGGGCCGTTCTCCATCATGCCTTGGAACCCTTTCTCAACAGCAGGGAAGAATTCTTTCGGTACGTTTCCGCCCACAACACTGGAGCTAAATACGTAGCCGGTACCTGGTTCACCGGGCTTAATTCGGTAATCGATCTTACCGAATTGGCCGGAACCACCTGACTGCTTCTTATGGGTGTAGGTATCTTCAATTTCCTGGGTAATTGTTTCACGGTAGGCTACCTGAGGCGCGCCTACTTCCAGATCAACACCGTAAGTACGATTCAAAATATCGACCTTAATATCAAGGTGAAGCTCGCCCATTCCTTTGAGGATGGTTTCACCGGAATCTTCGTCTGTCTCAACTCGAAAAGAAGGGTCTTCCGCCACCATTTTGCCAATCGCAATGCTTAATTTGTCAACACTGGTCTTGTCTTTTGGTGATACCGCAATTGATATAACCGGGTCTGGGAAAATCATGGGTTCCAGCGTGCAGGGTTGATCGGTGCTGCATAAGGTGTGGCCTGTTTGCACATTCTTCATGCCAACGATAGCGAAAATATCACCGGCTTGCGCTCTATTAATTTCATTACGGTCATCGGCATGCATTTCTACCATACGGCCAATGCGCTCGGTTTTACCTGTAAATGAATTTAAAATAGTATCGCCTTTGTTTAGCACACCGGAATACACCCTAGTAAAGGTTAGCGCGCCAAAGCGGTCTTCCATGATTTTGAATGCCAATGCGCGAAATGGTTCAGTCTCATCAATCAGAGCAAACTCACCATTGGGTTCGCCTTTCTCATCGGTCAAAGGCTGAGCTTTAACTTCAGTTGGGTTGGGCAGATAATCAACAACCGCATCCAATATCAATTGAATACCTTTGTCTTTGAACGCAGAACCACAATAGGTAGGGAAGAAGTCCAGAGCGATTGTACCCTTGCGGATGCAACGTTTAATGTCATCTATCGACGGCTCTTCGCCATCTAGATAGGACTCCATCAAGTCATCATCTTGCTCAACAGCCATTTCAATTAATTTTTCACGGTATTCTTCTACTTGATCAACCATGTCTTCCGGCACATCGCCAATTTCGAATTTCTCTGGGTTGCCTGGATCAGGCCAAACATGTGATTTGCGTGTGAGGAGGTCAACTATACCTATGAAATCGTCTTCTGTGCCGATGGGTAAAACCATGACCATAGGGTTCGCACCGAGCACGTTTTCGACCTGATCAACAACTTTGAGGAAGTCTGCACCTACGCGGTCCAACTTATTAACGAAGATAATGCGCGATACTTCTGACTCATTGGCATAGCGCCAGTTAGTCTCTGACTGGGGCTCAACACCGCCCGAGCCACAAAACACACCAACGCCGCCATCCAGAACTTTAAGTGAGCGATACACCTCAACAGTGAAATCAACGTGACCCGGGGTATCTATAATATTGAAGCGGTGATCTCGCCAGAAACAGGTGGTCGCCGCAGACTGAATAGTGATTCCGCGCTCTTTCTCCTGATCCATGAAATCCGTTGTTGCTGCACCATCATGTACTTCTCCGGTTTTATGGATTTTACCGGTTAGCTTAAGAATGCGCTCTGTAGTCGTGGTTTTCCCGGCATCAACATGGGCGAAAATACCTATGTTTCTATATATTGATAAATCAGTCATTGTGCTGCCCAAAGTTTAGTTAGTTAGTTAGCTAGTTAGTTAGGAAAAAAAGGTGCCGAATAATACTAGAGTTTCATATAAAAACGCGAGGGGAAAATAAAGGAAATCGTTGGAATCTTTTAAGAGCTGCCGGATTATTGGCAGTGGCATTTTGAAAATGAGGTAATCAAGCCTTTTTGAGAGTTCGTACTCGTAGCTTCCTCATTAGCAAACATCTATAGTATCTTTTGGGTATAAGAGTTGCTGCATTAGAATCAATTTGAAAAAGTTTAAAAACTGAATTTCGTTTTTATAGGGGATATCAATGAACAAACGATTAAAAAAATTAGTGTTGATCGCCACTTTAGCGTTTATAGCCGGGCCTATCAGTGCACAATTCGATAACGTTGGCGCCATTAATTTTCCGACCTCTGAGTCAGAGGAAGCGCAACAATATTTTTTGCGTGGAGTGGCAATCCTGCATAGTTTTGGCTGGGAGCAAGCGCAGGAACAGTTTCAGAGAGCGCAGGAAATTGCGCCGGACTTTGCTATGGCCTACTGGGGTGAGTCTCTCGCCTACAACCATCCTTTGTTTTCGGGAATGGATGCAACCGAGCCTCGCAATGTGCTTCAGCGTCTTGGTCCTACCTCGGAAATTCGACTGTCAAAGGCGCCAACTGATCGAGAGAAGGGGTTTCTCACTGCTGTAGAGATTCTGTGGGGTGAGGGAGAGATAGCCGATCGTAAGATTGGATATATGGAGGCGATGGAGAACCTTTACAATAAATATTCTGACGACGATGAAGTTGCCGCTTTCTATGCTCTATCGCTATTGAGTGCTCGTGCAGTTTCAGGAGGTGATCTAGACAACCGCATGGCGGTTCGTGCTGGCACAATCGCATTGGATATATTCAACAGAAGGCCGATGCATCCGGGTGCGGCGCACTATACCATTCACTCTTTTGACGACCCAATTCACGCACCACTAGCACTTGAAGCTGCCTATCGCTATGCCGAGATCGCGCCCGCGGTGTCTCACGCCCGACATATGCCGACGCACATCTTCATACAACATGGCATGTGGGATCTAGTATCTGGAAACAATCAGTCAGCTTTTGAAGCGGCGCGGGAACTTTGGCGACCCGGTCAAAGCATGGGTGATGCAATTCATTCTCTCGACTGGGGCCAGTATGGCGACTTGCAGAAGGGCGACTATGAGAAAGCTCGCCTTTGGATAGACCGCATAGAAACCATGTCTACTCAGGGTGGTTTCGCTGAAGGGGGAGCTAGAGGAACCTCTGGTGCGGCACGAGCAAACAATACAGTCGCTTTAACTAAAAATCGCTACATCGTGGATACCGAAGAGTGGAGGATCCAGGACGTAACTAAAGACTCTCCCGATCATGAGCTTCTAGCGACGGCGCTCTCTGCGTATCACCTCGAAGATCAAGCGACACTGCAAGCCGCGGAGCAGGAGTTAAAGCGTCGCGTCGATGAGGGAGAAGAAGGTTATACCGCCATCATGGCTAGCCAAGCTAGCGGACTACTTCACGCCAGCATGGATCATCCCGACGTAGCTATCCGTTTCTTTAATCAGGCTGTTGAGATCGTTGAGCCTATGGCACCGCCGCGTGGTTCGGCTAACCCAATTAAGCCTCTTTACGAGATGTATGGCGAGGTGCTGTTGGATCTTGGTCGGCACGAAGATGCTATAGAGCAGTTCGAAATTTCCCTGCAGCGTATGCCAAACCGTCCGCGCTCTTTGTGGGGAATGGCAAACGCGCAAGCCGCAATTGGGCGGACAGATCTTGCTGCTGAGCACTACCAGATGTTGGTGAATATATGGGCGGGCAGTGAGAGCTTCGGAGGTATCACCGAAGCCCGGTCCTACCTGATTGATAACGCTGGGGGGTCAGAGTAGGTTTCAAAGGTCAGCGTAAATACAGAGTATTGTGTATTACGCTGACCCTATTGTGTCGCAAAATATGTTATGTCATTAGAATAACCTTCTCAGGAGATAAAGTTTTATTCCATTGAATGAAACCCAAAAAAGAGTAGGGTTGCAGTAATGAAAACAGAAGTACAACGACAAATCGCGAAGCTGCGACTACCGCTTTTCGCAGCGCCTATGTTCTTAATTTCAGGTCCAGAACTTGTTATTGAAGTATGCAAATCTGGAATCGTTGGGGCATTCCCAACGCCCAATGCGCGAACGACCACGATGCTGGACGAATGGGTAACGAAAATTAAGGACGCGCTGGATGACGGTAGCGATCAGTCCAGGTCCTATGCTCCTTATGCAGCAAACTTGGTGGTCCACCGCACCAACAAACGGTTCGCTGCCGATTTTGATGTGGTTGTAAAACACCGTGTGCCAATTATTATCACAGCACTTGGCAGTCCTGCGAAAGTCGTCGAACCTGTACAAAATTATGGTGGTGTAGTGATTGCGGATGTAAATAGTGTTGAGTATGCCCGCAAGGCGGCAGATACCGGTGTTGACGGACTCGCATTGGTTTGTAGTGGTGCTGGGGGACATACCGGCGCTCTAAATCCATTCGCTTTTGTCGAAGAAGTTCGAAAGTTTTGGGACGGGTATATTGTGCTTGCAGGCGCTATTTCCAGTGGCGCAGGTATCCTGGCTAGCGTAGCGGCCGGTGCCGACTTCGCTTATATGGGTACAAGCTTTATTGCCACTAATGAAAGCCTGGCAGACCGTGAATACAAGCAAATGGTGGTCGACTGCACAGCTCAGGATCTAATGGTGACAAAAGCGTTCACCGGCGCAAATGCTAGCATGATGATTCCGAGCATTGTCAATCAGGGCCTCGACCCGAACGAAATAGCAGGCAAAGTGGCAAAGCTGAATTACACGGGTCAGGATGGCGCTGAAGTAAAGCCATGGAAAGGAATTTGGGCTGCAGGACAAGGATTAGGGTGCATTAATAAAGTACAACCGGTTGCCCAATTGGTGGAAGACCTTGTCGCCGAGTACTCGACAGCCTCAAAACGAATTAAAGCAATAGGCAATCTGTAATTACTGCCATAACTGAGGGCTCTCTGAGAATCAATCATGCAAACCAATTCTGACGAAGCGGAACAAGCTTACCCGAGTCCGGCGCGAGCAAGGTATATGGTGATACTTCTTACCATTTTGTATATGTTCTCCTTTCTCGATCGTACAATAATTGTGCTTCTGATTGAGCCGATCAAAGCTGACTTGGGACTAAGCGATACACAGCTGAGCCTTCTTTATGGCTTTGCGTTTGCGCTTTTTTATACTTTATTAGGAATACCAATTGCACGCATGGCTGATCGGCGCAATCGTCGCACCATAATTATGTGGGGTGTGGCCATTTGGAGCGTGATGACAGCTATCTGCGGGATTGCGCGAAATTTTGGCCAACTGTTCATTGCGCGCATGGGCGTCGGAGTTGGAGAAGCAGCGCTTTCCCCTGCGGCCTACTCGCTAATTTCTGACTCATTCCCTCCAAACGAGCGAGCCAGAGCCATGAGTGTCTATACAATGGGGCTCTATCTTGGTGTTGGTTTTGCGTTGGTGCTTGGAGGCGTTGTAATTGAGTGGGTTGCAAGTATCGGCACAGTGGAGCTACCGATACTTGGCGAAATTCGTGCATGGCAGGCCACCTTCGTAGCGGTGGGATTACCTGGCTTGTTGTTAGCAGGCTTGATGATGACCGTACGCGAACCCCTGCGCAGAGAGCTAGGTAGTTCGCAGGTTGGCAAAGAAATAGACCAGGTGAGTTTGCGTGAAGCAATCGCCTGGTTTGCGAAGCGCTGGCGGTTTTATTTCGTGTTCTTTGGTGCTATGTCCTGTTTGGTACTTTATTCCTATGCACTGACAGCGTGGACACCGTCATTCTTTATTCGAACTTACGCTTGGACGTCTTTAGAAGTTAGTCGCTACTATGGTTTGGTTGTCTTGGTTTTCGGCCCTGCGGGTATTTTGTTTGGAGGATGGTGGGCAAGCCGCTGGTCTGCACGGGGTGATACTATTGCCAATGCACGCATGGTCGTTGTGTGTTTCGCGCTACTTGTGATCCCAGCGAGTGGAGTAACCTTGCTTAACGATCCCTTAAATGCCCTTATTTTGATGGCATTAGTTAAGTTTGTAAGCGGATTACCTCTGGGAATCGCAGTTGCAGCAATGCACGAAGTGACTCCGAATCGTCTTCGCGCTCTAGCGGTTGGGTTTTATATGTTTACTATTAATCTGATTGGCTTAGGTAGCGGGCCGACGACAGTTGCTTTGTTAACAGATTATTTGTTCCGCGACCCAGAGATGCTGCGTTACTCCATGGCTATAGTGGGTGGGGCGACATGCCTGATTGGATTGCTTCTGTCGCTATACGCGCTGCGGCAATTTCGTCATCAAAAAGAAATATTTAAACTATAGGTTCAAATTCTTAATTTGAGTATTAGGCTTGTGCCTTCAGCCATCTAAACATGACAGTGGCGGTTTTTGTCGGGCGCTCAATCGGGAGCATATGGCCGCATTTTTCGATGGTTTCATAGCTTGCACCCGAATCTAAGCCTAGGGCTGTGAGTTGTGAGGTCAACGGAGTCCATACCGCGGTCGTGTTATTCAAGCCGGGTAGGAGCACCAGGTTCACAATGACTCCTCGTCAAATAACGATTTCAATTCACGTCGAAGTACTTTGCCAGTTGCGTTCATTGGTAGCTCAGCGACAACACGAATTTTTTCAGGTAGCTTGAAAACGGCCAACCCAATTCCTCTTAGGTAGTCCGTTAAGTCGCCCAAAACAATGCTTTCGCCTGGCTTGGCAACAACTACCGCCCCGATCCTCTCACCTAACACTTCGTCATCGAAACCCGTCACCGCTGCTGCGGCGAGTTTTGGATGTCCTGCAAGTAATTTATCTATCTCATCAGGTGATATATTCATCCCTCCACGGACGATAATATCTTTTGAACGCCCTACGAATTTGTAGAACATCGACTTGGTTGGATCATCGGAGATCTCGAAAACATCACCGGTTCGAAAATATCCATCGTCGGAAAATACAAGTGCATTGTCTTGCTCAGATTCCCAATAGCCGTCGAATATTGATGGACCGAAAATTTCTAATTCACCGGCTTTGCCGGGGGATAAAATTTCAACTCCTGTGTCGATATCGACAAGACGGGTTTTGGTCATCTTTGAGACACGACTAGACCAACGGATTCCCTCTAGTCCGTATCGTGGAAAGTAAATTGCCCGGTCCGCAGGACTGGGTAAATCATCGATGTTTGAGGACATGCACATGCCTTCATTGGAGCCAAAAAGATTTGAGACGGGGATATTGTAGTCATCCTGAAAAGAGGTAACCATCCACTCCGTGAGCGGTGCTCCACCGGAACCAATCGCTCTTAAGCTGCTTAGGTCTGCAGCAGACATAATTTCGGGCTCTTTGAGGAGCATGTTTAAAACTGCAGGCGCGGCCACGCTGTAAGATATTTTTTCATCGACTATTTGTTGTAGGAAGAGTTTAAGTTCAAACGGATGATGCAGTACTAATGTGTTGCCGCTGAGCAGCCAGGGAAATAAAAAGCCACCTATTCCAGCCATGTTAACCATTGGAAAGGGGTTCAGCAGTATGTCATCTTGGGTCATCTTGGTAGCGTCTAAGCTCGAAATTCCAGATACGAGCCAGTTGTTGTGGCTACGTGGTACACCTTTTGGCGAGCCCGTTGTTCCCGATGTCCAGCAGATGGTCAATATGTCGTTTGCCGATGGAGTGCGTTCGCTAACATAGGCTTGCCATGCTGACGAAGGTTTGTGCTGCCCCAAGTTTAGGGCGATTCGGTCTGTTGTTATCTGATCGCCGAAACTAAAAACTGGACATTGATTGGTAAAAATCCGGCCATGGGATTCAGCTAGGTTCTTTGATTTGAAATTCGATAGAGTGACGAATGCATCAGGTGATAGTTTTTCGATCGTTTGTTTTAGCTCATGTGGTCCGTATTGCACAGGGACTGGGCTGAGAATTGCACCTAACCTCGCCAATGCCAAGTAAGTGATGGGCAATTCAACAATGTTTGGTAGCTGCACAACGACTTTATCATTTTCTTGGATGCCACCCTGAAAGAAAAGATCAGACAGGAAATCAATGCATTTGCCCAGCTGCTTGTAACTAAATCGCTGGGGTTCGCCGTCGGTAATGGCGCTGCGGTTGGCGGGATCTACCAACGCCAAGTGGTCGGGCCTTTTCGCAGCTGCTAGGAAAAAGTCGTAAAGGGTTTCCTCGCCCCACCATCCCGCTTGGGTGAATTCGTCTATACGCTGCTGTGGCGTCGTCTGCATAGGGTTTTCTCTTGTTGCCGGTGTTTCAATTAATTCTAGTTAGAGCGCTTATATAATACAATTGCTAAGCTTCTATGCTTTGCATGATAAAAACTTACGCGAAAATAGACCGAGATCAGGCATTCGAGAGCTTGAAATTGCAGTCCTTGAAAATCAAGAATATAGTGAAGTCTATTTAAATGAAGAAGCATGGTTTTTATGGACATGGAATTCTGAGACACCACTGGGGGGCGATTTATGAGTCAAGCTAGCAGCCAAGAGTCAGGTCGCCTAATTCGACAGACGTC
>Ga0206678_10002430_pt1 | contig 11827 bp, 10 predicted proteins | sample M180m12015metaG_FD_155453 | JGI IMG/M metagenome (GOLD analysis project Ga0206678, IMG submission 155453) | Ammonia-oxidizing marine archaeal communities from Monterey Bay, California, United States - M1 80m 12015 | ecosystem: Environmental > Aquatic > Marine > Intertidal zone | place: USA...
TTTTCTTCAGGAAGGCCAATAGTAGTTCTTAAGTAATTTGGCATTTTATAGATCCCTAAGGTTCTGACGATAACACCTTCATTCAATAAATCTTCAAATAGCTTCTGTCCGTCCCCGTTGCTATTAAAGCTAATAAAATTTCCCTCACTCGGTATGCATTCGTAGCCTAAGTTTTTCAAACCTTTCATGAGAAAGGTTTTTTGATCTAAATTAATTTCAAGAGATTTTTTTAGATGACTATCATCCAATAAAGCAACCTCAGCCGCAACTAAGGCCAAGGAATTAACATTAAATGGCTGCCTAACTCTATTTAAAAAATCTGCAACTTCTGGAGAAGAAACCGAATAACCAATTCGAAAACCTGCTAAGCCATAAGCTTTAGAAAAACTTCTACTTATAATTACATTAGGATAGTTCTTAATTAAATCAAAGTTGATATCTTCATTATTGTATGAAGAATAATCAAAATAAGCTTGGTCTAATAAAACTATAATATTTCTATCTAAATCATCCAAGAAAGATTCTATTTCTTTCGGTGATAAGAAAGTTCCAGTAGGGTTATTGGGATTAGCTATAAATACTAATTTCGTATTCTCTTTCACAGCCTTCTGCATTTCTTCAAGGTCGTGACCGTATTCTTTTGCTGGGACTTCTATGCCTTCCGCCCCCACTGCTTGAACTACTAAAGGATAAACAGCAAAAGCATGCTCTGAATAAATTGCACTGTCTTTATCTGACAGAAAACTTCGAGCAATAAATTCAATAATGTCATTAGATCCATTTCCTATGGTTAAGCAGTTAATATCAACGTTAAATTTTTTACTAAGGCATTCTTTAAGCCTTAAAGCATTACCATCTGGGTATCTATTAGTGCCATTTAACACTTTGGTGACAGCGTCTATTGCTAAGGGACTAGGGCCCAAAGGATTTTCATTACTAGCTAATTTAATAGCATTCTTTATACCCAATTCTCTTTCTAAGTCTTCAATGGGCTTGCCAGGCTTGTAAGGACTCAAATCTAGAATGCCTTTATTGACTAAACCTTCAAGCTTCATAACTTTAAGTAATAGCTTTAGGGAAGGACCCCAAAATCTTTACTTCTGCATTAAGGTTATTTAACTGCTTAAACAGTTTCTGGACATCATCTTTATCTTCATGACCTTCAAATTCTAGAAAGAAAGAATAATGCCACTTATCTTTCTTAGAAGGCCTATATGTTATGTGGGTTAGATTTAAAGAAAGTTCGTTGAAAGGAAGTAAAACTGAATATAAAGCGCCTTCCTCATTTTTAGTTGTAACAACTATCGAAGTTTTATCATTGCCTGTTTGGCTAGATTGACTGTTACCTATAACTATAAATCTAGTCGTATTAGAAGAGCTGTCTTCTATATTGCTATCTAAAATATCTAAATTGTATTTTTGAGCTGCCTCTTTGCCACCAATAGCTAAAACACCTTCATTTACAGAAGCATTCATAACAGCCTGTGAATTACTGCTTACTGGTACCAGCTTTGCTTGAGGACAATATGAAGACAACCAATCTTTGCATTGGGCTAAAGCCTGCTCATGAGCATGTATTTCTACGCCTTCTTTTGGCATTGGCTTGTTATAACCAATTAAATTATGCTCGATTCTCATCTCTATTTCACCGCATATAGTTAAATCAAAATCCATTAGACAATCTAATGTAAGATTCACTGACCCTTCTGATGAATTCTCTATTGGTACAATTCCAAAATCACACAGTCCTTTCTTAACTTCTTCAAATACTGACCTAATAGAAGGTTCTGGTTTTGTCTCGACTGACGAGCCAAACTTATTTTGAAGTGCCGACTCAGAGTAAGTCCCCTCGGGTCCTAAATAAGCTACTTTTAGATCAGATTCTGTAGATCTACACGCTGAAATAATTTCATTGTATATAGAGATTATTTGATCATTGCTCAAAGGTCCTTTATTTATATCTTTAAGCTTATTAAAGATAGTTGCCTCTCTAGCTGGCTTATATTTTATTAATTCTTCTTTTGCTTCACCTGCTTCAATTGCAAGATCGGCTCTTTCATTCAATAACGATATTATTCTTTCATCTAAAGAATCTATTTTGTCTCTAACAGAATTAAGCTCTTTTTCTTTGTTCATATCGGATCAGGATCGTTCTTTCTCAAATGTTTCCATGAAGTCTACTAAGGCATCTACGCCTTCTTCAGGCATTGCATTATAGATACTAGCTCTCATACCTCCAACAGACCTATGACCTTTAAGCGCCAATAATCCAGAATTTCTAGATTCTTCTAAGAATTTAGAGTTTAAATCTTCGTTGTTTAGTTGAAATGGAATATTCATTATTGATCTATCTTCTTTATTGATCTTATTCTCATAAAAGTCTGATTGGTCTATGAAAGAATATAACTTCTTGGCTTTTTTATTATTTATTTTTTCCATCTCAGAAACCCCGCCCATGGATTTCAACCATTTAAATATTTTACCGGCTACATACCAACCGAAGGTTGGTGGTGTGTTATACATGGATTCACCTTCATGCATTTCAGAATAATTTAGCATCGTTGGTGTAATCGATTGAGCCTTTCCTAAAAGCTCTCTCTTTATAATTGCAAAGCCTAGACCGGCTGGCCCTATATTCTTTTGTGCTCCCCCATAAATTAGTGAGAATTTACTGACATCAATAACTTCAGATAATATTCCTGATGAATAATCTGCTACGACAGGAACTTCTGAATCTTCTATATCCTTAAATCTTAAACCACCAATTGTTTCATTAGGAGTTATATGAACGTACGCAGTATTTTTACTTAAACTCCATGAAGACTGTTTAGGAAAATAAGTAAAATTTTTATCTTCCGAAGAAGCGGCTATATTTACATCAGTGTATTTTTTAGCTTCACTAATTGACCTTTTCGCCCAATGACCAGTATTGACATAATCAGCTGTTCCTCCCTCAGGGGATAAGTTGAGCGGTATCATGGCATTTTGTAATGTAGCGCCTCCATGAAGAAATAACACAACATAGTTATCAGTTATATCTAGTAAATCTCTAAAATCTGATTCTGCCTGTTTAGTAATCTCTATAAATTCTGGACTTCTGTGACTGATCTCCATTACCGACAAGCCCATGCCGTTCCAATCAAGTAATTCCTGTTGAACTTCCTCTAATACGACCTCTGGCATGGCAGCCGGACCGGCACCAAAATTAAATCTTCTTGTCACTAGTCATCGTCCCCTATGAACTCTTCGCTTATAGGTGCAATGCTTATTAATTTTTCTGAGTCTTTAAGTCTAATAACTGTTACGCCTTGAGTGTTTCTGCCTATGACATTAACTTCAGAAACTCTCGTCCTAACAAGCATTCCTTTATCAGATATAAGCATCAATTCATCATCACCTGTTACTTGTGCTGCGCCAATGAGTTGTCCATTTCTATCAGAAATCTGCATAGCTATAACGCCTTTAGCTCCTCTTCTAGTCTTTCTAAAATCTATAGACTTAGATCTTTTGCCAAAGCCGTTTTCACTGACCGTAAAAATAGATGCTTCTTGTTCTGGAATAATCAAAGAGATAACGAATTGATCCTTATCAAGTTTTATGCCTCTTACTCCTTTAGCGGTTCTGCCCATAGACCTAACTTCTGTCTCAGAGAAATGCGCAGCTTTGCCTGCATTTGAAACCAACATTACAAATTTACTTCCGTCAGTAACTGTTGTGCCTACTAATTCATCACCTTCCACTAGAGTTATTGCCCTTTTCCCACCTTTTCTTTGATTCGAAAATTCTGTCAGTACCGTTTTCTTAACTGTTCCTGTTTTGGTGGCCATTAAAACAAAATGTTTATCGTCATATTCTTCTACAGGGACCATACTAGTGATTCTTTCTCCTTCGCTAAGTTGAATAAGATTAACTAAAGGCCTTCCTTTTGCGGCACGGCCAGCGGAAGGGATCTCATAAACCTTCAACCAATACACTTGCCCAAGGTTTGAGAAGCAGAGTAAAGTTGTGTGGGTGTTTGCTACAAGAAGTTGTTCTACAAAATCTTCATCTTTAACCGAAGCTGCTGTTTTACCAGTGCCACCTCTTCTTTGGGCTCTATATTCTTCTAAAGGTTGCGTTTTTGCATAGCCTTCATGTGAAATTGTTACCACCCTATCTTCTGGAGTGATTAAATCTTCAGCACTAAGGTCAGCAGAAGACTCTTGTATTTCAGTTCTTCTATCATCTTTGTATTTTTCTTGAATCTCTTTTAATTCATCCGTTACCACTTCAACTAATTTTTCAGAATTATTTAGTATTCCAAGCAAATAAGCAATTTGGTCAATTATTTCTTCGTATTCACCTATAAGCCTATCTTGCTCTAGTCCTGTTAACCTCTGGAGCCTCATGTCCAAAATTGCTTGAGCTTGAACTTCAGACAATTGATAAGTCTTGCCCACAAGCCCTAATGATTCATCGGCACCCTCTAACTTACATGCATCTGGACCAGCTTTCTTTAACATAGAAATAACTTTCCCTGGTTTCCATTTTTTAGAAAGTAGCTTTTGTTTTGCTTCGGAGCCTTCTTTTGATTTTTTAATTAAATCTATCATGGCATCGATGTTAGCTAAAGCTATGGTAAGTCCTTCTAGCACATGACCTCTTTCTTTAGCCCTTCTTAAGTCGTAGAAAGTCCTTCTAGAAACTACCTCTTTCCTGTGGCTAAAAAATACAGAAAGCATGGACTTTAGATTTAAGAGCTTAGGCTCTCCATCAACTAAAGCTACGTTGTTAATTCCAAAGACTGTTTGCATTTGTGTTTGAGAAAATAAATTGTTTAGTAAGACATCTGGGATATGTCCTGATTTAAGATCAATTACGACCCTAACTCCATCTTTATCAGACTCATCCCTGATATCTCTGACTCCTTCGATTTTCTTATCTCTAGACAACTCTGCTATCTTTTCAATCAACTTAGATTTGTTAACTTGATAAGGCATTTCCGTAATTACTATCTTTGCTTTATCCTTTTCTTCATCTTCAAAATGGGTCTTAGCTCTAATTTTTACTCTTCCCTTTCCACTTTCATAAGCACTTACAATCCCAGCTCTTCCGTTTATTATTCCTCCAGTAGGAAAATCTGGTCCAGGGATGAATTCCATTAATTCTGATGTAGATATTTCTGGATTCTCTATAAAGGCTAGGCAGGCTAAAAGAGTTTCATTTAAATTATGCGGAGCCATATTGGTTGCCATTCCAACCGCTATTCCAGCTGATCCATTAACGAGCATATTAGGCACTCTCGTAGGTAGAACTTCAGGCATTGTTTCTGTGCCATCATAATTTTCTACAAAATTTACAGTCTCTCTATCAAGATCAGCTAAAAGTTCTTGAGAGATCTTTGCCATTCGGACTTCCGTATATCTCTGAGCAGCTGGCCCATCTCCGTCCATCGAACCAAAATTTCCTTGTCCGTCTACTAATGGATATCTTAAAGACCACCACTGCGCCATCCTTACAATGGTTTCATATGCAGCACTATCTCCATGAGGGTGATATTTACCGATAATGTCACCAACAATTCTGGCTGACTTTTTGTGTGGTCTCCCAAAATCATTGTTTAAAACATGCATAGCGTATAAAGCACGTCTATGCACCGGCTTAAGACCGTCTCTTGCATCTGGTAAAGCCCTGCCGACTATTACGCTCATTGCGTAGTCTAAATAGGATTGTTTCAGTTCCTTTTCTATATCTATTGGAACAATCTCTTTTGCGGTTATTTCGCCCATATTTTATTTCCGTATATTGATTTTAAAGGCAGAAGACACTGCCCATTCTCTTAAGAAATTAGAGTAATTTTTTTGTAATTTTCTAAGTATCAAGTTGGTAAAATTTTACCATATTCTGGCTTAAAAAACTGCGTAAAAAATCAATAAAAATAAGGTTATTTAGCCTTTAAATTCAGATACTAGAGTTGATACAGATTCCTTAGCATCCCCAAACAACATTCTTGTATTGGATTTGAAAAAAAGTGGGTTTTGAATGCCTGCAAACCCCGAAGCCATGGAACGTTTTAAAACAAAAACTGTTTTAGAATTGTCGACTTCTATAATAGGCATACCGTAAATAGGACTATCTTCATTCTCTTTTGCGTCTGGATTAACAACGTCATTCGCTCCTATTACCATACAAACATCAACTGTTTCCATAATCGGATTAACATCTTCTGGCTCAACAAGAACATCATAAGAAACGTTCGCTTCGGCCAGTAAAACATTCATGTGACCAGGCATCCTTCCAGCCACTGGGTGAATGGCGTACTTAACTTCAGCTCCATTGGCTTCTAGCAACTCTCCTAACTCTCTTACGGCATGTTGAGCTTGAGCTACTGCCATTCCATATCCTGGAACAATTAAAACTGATGAAGCTGCTTCTAAAATCAGATAAGCATCTTGTGCACTGATAGGACTCACTTCACCTTGTTCCTCACTTCCTTCTGAATTTGAATCGGATACAGCTCCAAATCCACTGAACAAAACATTGGCTAAAGACCTGTTCATAGCCTTACACATAATGTTGGTAAGAATAAGTCCACTTGCTCCTACAAGAGCTCCTGCAACAATCAATACATTGTTAGTAATAACAAACCCTGCTGCACAAGCTGCCAATCCTGAAAAGCTATTTAATAAGGCTATAACGACAGGCATGTCAGCTCCCCCAATAGGAATAACAAAAAGAATTCCTAAAACGAAGGCTAAGCTTATTAATAAAATAAGTGTCTCATTAGGGCTTATCATTCCTTGCACAAAGATCATGTTGACCCCAACAAGCAAGATAGCTAAAAGAAGTAAACCATTAACAAATTGTTGACCTTTATAAAGGAAAGGCTTACCAGAGATAACTTCGGAAAGTTTACCGTAAGCAATTAGGCTGCCTGTAAATGTAAGACCTCCAATCAATACCGTAAGATAGATGGCCCCCATAAGAGCTGGATTATCTAAAGAACTCACAACGTACTCAGCTGAACCTACTAATAAACTTGCTATTCCACCAAATCCGTTAAAGATAGCCACCATTTCTGGCATCGAAGTCATTTGAACTTTAGTTGCAGCAAAATAACCCACTATACTTCCGGCTAGTAAGGCACCAGCTATAAATTTATAATCAATAATATTTTGATCCAGTAAAGTAATCACTACGGCTAACAACATACCTGAAGCAGATAACAAATTACCTTGTCTAGCTGTATCAGGGGAACCCAGCATTTTTAAACCTACTATGAACAAAATAGAGGCAGCTATATAAGTTAGATTTACTAGTATCGAAATATCCATTATTTCTTTTTAAACATGCCAAGCATTCTGTTTGTAACTAGATAACCACCTACAACATTAATAGAAGCAAAAAAAACAGCAGATGTTCCTAAAATAATTGTGATTATTTCTGAAGAACCTGAAGAAAGGATAGCCCCTACAAGAGTTATACCTGATATTGCATTAGCTCCTGACATAAGTGGAGTATGTAAAGTAGAAGGTACCTTGGTTATTAGCTCAACTCCTAAGAAAATTGATAAAACTAAAATAAAGATCAGTAAGATTATTTGGCTTTCCACGATTACATCCTATCCTTAACTAAATCATTAACAATTTTTCCTTCATGCGTTATCACGCAACCCTTTAAAACATCATCCGTTAGGTCAAAATTAAGAATCTTATTTTCCGCGTCCCAATATTCATCAATCATGTTAAATAAATTGGCTCCGTAGACTTGAGAAGCGTCTTTTGCAACTTCTCCAGGTAAATTTGACATTCCAATGATAGTAACGCCATTTTCAAAAACATATTCATCAACCTTTGATCCTTCTACATTTCCTCCTGTGGATACTGCCATATCAACAATCACACTACCCGGCTGCATGGCTTGAACCATTTCGTTAGTAACAATTCTTGGGGCTGGCCTGCCAAAGACTTGTGCTGTAGTTATTACAACATCTGATTGTGAACAAATCTTTTTCATTCCCTCTTGCTGCATCTTAATTTGCTCTTCAGTAAGCTCTTTAGCATATCCTTGTTCAGTTTCTTCAGTCTCACCTATATCAATCTTTACGAATTTAGCTCCTAACGACTTAACCTGCTCTTCAACAACGGGTCTTGTATCAAAAGCCTCTACTCTTGCGCCAAGTCTTTTGGCAGTTGCAATGGCCTGTAATCCAGCAACGCCTACCCCTATTACAAAAACTCTTGAAGGAGAAATTGTTCCTGCGGCGGTCATCATCATGGGAAAGGATTTATTGATAGTTCGAGAAGCTTCTACGACTGCGGCATATCCAGCTAAATTTGCTTGAGAGCTCAGAGCATCCATCTTTTGAGCTCTAGTTATTCTTGGAACTAATTCCATGCTGATAGCACTTACTTCTTGGTTTGCAAATTCCTTTACCAAATCTGCCTCATTAAAAGGATCTAAGAAACTTATATGAATACTTTCCTTTTTTAACTTAGCGATATCTTCTTTTTCAGGCTTATTTATTCTGCAAACTATGTCAGCAGAATTGAAGGCAGTGTCTCTAGAATCTGATGTTTTTGCCCCTACTTCAGAATAAAGGTCATCATCAATAAAAATAGAAGATCCCAACCCTTCTTCGATAATAACCTCTAAACCTAAATCGACAAACTTCTTTGCCACTTCAGGTAAAATGGTAGCGCGGATTTCTTGATCCTCTTCTTTAGGAAAGAATATTTGCATTATTAAGTTTTATTTGGGACTCTGAGCTACCAAACAATTGTAATGAAAAACGCTAACAATGGACATAAAAAATTTAGACCCTGAAGAGGTTAAAAAATTTAACGATATCGCTGAAAAGTGGTGGGACCTTGAGGGTGAATTCAAACCGCTCCATCAGATTAACCCATTAAGATTGAATTTCATTAAAGAGAGAACAAGTCTTAAAGGAAAAAAGGTTTTAGATATTGGTTGTGGAGGCGGACTATTAACGGAAGCACTGAGTGAAGCAGGAGCAGAAGTTATAGGAATAGATGCCTCACCTCAAACCATAGGTGTTGCAAAATCTCATGCCAATTCAGTAAATAGCAAAGCAACTTATTTAGAATCTACAGTGGAAGATTTTATATCGAAGAATCAGAATAATTCTTTTGATGTAATTACTTGTTTAGAAATGCTCGAACATGTTCCCGCTCCCGATAAAATAATTGAAAGTTGTTGTGTTTTATTAAAAGATAAAGGCGATATCTTTTTATCAACAATAAACAGAAACCCAAGATCTTATTTATTCGCGGTAATAGGTGCAGAATACATATTAAACTTATTGCCAAAAGGCACTCACGAATATTCAAAATTTATCAAACCTTCAGAGCTAGCTGGTTGGATCAGAAATTCTGGACTAAACCTTAAAGAAACCATTGGTTTAAGCTACAACCCAATAACTGACCATTACTGGCTTGGAAAAGATATACAAGTTAATTACATGGTTCACGTAACCAAAGAGTAAGAGTGGAAGAAATTCAACTATACGCTTTCGATTTAGATGGAACTCTGTTAGACACCGCGCCAGATTTCTTTTATGCAGTTAATAAGCTAAGGGAAGAGAATGGATTGGAATCTGGAGATTTCTCGGAAGTAAGATCAAGAGTTTCAGAAGGTGCGGCTAGCCTTGCTCGTTATTCCTTAAACTGGGACGAAAATCAAAAGGAAGAAATAGAGAAGTCTAGACTTGAATTACTAGAAATCTATGAAAAGTGTTGCTTGGGTGCAAAACTATTTGATGGAATGAATGAAGTGTTAATTAACCTTAAAGAAAAAAATAAAAATTGGGGAATCGTAACTAACAAACCCAGAAAGTTTGCTGAGCAAATCGTGAATGAAAAATTTTCTCGTATTAATCCTGATTTCTTAATTTGTCCAGATGATGTTGGGGAAAGGAAACCTAGCCCTAAAGGTTTAGAATTGGCATGTGAATTAACCAATGTATCATCAAAAAACTCCATTTACGTAGGTGATCATCTAATTGATATAATTTCAGGTAAATCTGCGAAAATGAAAACAGTAGCAGCTGCCTATGGATATATACCGGAAGGCGACACTGTTTCAAGCTGGGGTGCAGATTTCGTTATTAATCATCCTCTAGAAATGAAAAAGATTATAGAGAGTCATTAATCATGGTTGATTTCAAACCTTCTAAAGATTGCCTGAAAGATAAAACAATTCTCATTACTGGAACGGGTTCAGGAATAGGAAGAGCTGCAGCAAAAACATTATCCCAATTTGGCGCGCAGCTGATACTCCTAAGTAAGGATACAGGGAGACTTGAAAGTCTTTACGAAGAGATTGTCGAACAAGGCTTCAAGGAGCCTTTGATTCATCCTATGAATTTTGAAAGTGCAGAAGAAGAAGAATATCTAAAAGTGAAGGAAGCCATTCAAGATAAGTTTGATAAATTAGATGGCCTCATAAACAATGCAGGAGTTTTAGGTGAAAAAAAACTTCTTGGTCAATACCAATATTCTATTTGGAAAAAAGTACTGAACGTGAATCTAGATTCCGCTTTTCTTCTTACGAAAACCTTATTGCCTTTGTTAAATCATTCTAAGCTAAGTTCAGTGTTATTTACTTCTTCGGGTGTAGGAAAAAAAGGAAGAGCTTATTGGGGCGCATATGCAATAAGTAAATTTGCTACTGAAGGAATGATGGAGGTTTTTGCAGATGAATTAGAAAACACCACAAAAATAAGGGTTAATTGTATTAATCCTGGGGCAGTAAGAACCAAAATGAGAGAGGAAGCTTACCCAGCTGAAGACCCTGAAACAAACCCTCTACCAAAAGAAATAATGAACTTGTATGTTTATCTTATGTGCGATGTCAGTGAAGAAATAAATGGGCAATCTATAAATGCTCAATAACTTTCACTTCACTTTTTGATAATTCTTTATAAGAACCCTGCTTTAAATTTGCTGGAAGAAATAAATCCCCGTACCTGACTCTCTTTAGTCTTGATACTTGTAAATCCTGACTTTCCCACAACCTTCTAACTTCTCTCGTCCTTCCTTCCATAATGACCATTGCAAACCATTGATTGGTTTTTCCTTTTTTGCCTTCTTGCACATCAGTAAATCGCGCTAGTCCATCTTCAAGTTTCACTCCATCCACTAGTTTTTGCACAACCCTCTTAGTAACTAAACCATGTATTCTCGCTACGTATTCTCGCTCAATCAATGAAGAAGGATGCATGAGTTTATTGGCCAATTCTCCCTTGTTAGTGAACAATATTAGTCCTGAGGTATTTATATCTAACCTTCCTACAGAAACCCACCTTCCAGAATTCAGTCTAGGTAAATTATCGAAGACAGTGGGTCTGTTTTCAGGGTCATTTCTGGTCGAAATCTCTCCAACCTTTTTGTTATACATTAAAATTCTAGTGTCTTTATGACCCTTGCGACTGAGAACAATATTTTTCCCTTCAATTTTAAAGGAATCTTTTTCAGATACGAGCTGACCTATCGTTGCAATCTTTCCATTAACTTCGACTTTATTCTGTCTGATTAACTGCTCTATTCCTCTTCTAGAACCGTGGCCATGGTCAGCAAGGACCTTGTGAATCCTCTGTTTCACTGTTCCTTTAACTTAATGATTGAGGGACTTGATCTTCTTCGCGTTGATCAGCTTCTTCAATAGGAAGTTCTAGATCTAAAGATTTCAAGTCAGGTAATTCAGGTAGTTCTGGAAGTTCTCTTAGGTGCTGTAGTCCAAAATAATCCAGAAATTCTTTTGTGGTTGCGTATAAAGACGGCCTACCAGGTACGTCTCTTTGACCCACAATCTTAACCCACCCTCTTTC
>Ga0206678_10002432_pt1 | contig 11823 bp, 20 predicted proteins | sample M180m12015metaG_FD_155453 | JGI IMG/M metagenome (GOLD analysis project Ga0206678, IMG submission 155453) | Ammonia-oxidizing marine archaeal communities from Monterey Bay, California, United States - M1 80m 12015 | ecosystem: Environmental > Aquatic > Marine > Intertidal zone | place: USA...
GTTTGGTAGAATTTTCAGAATACGATTTTTAACTACATCTTTAGGTAGCTGACCTTTCCAAGTCACTACAGGAACAAATTCAAATTTAACTGCTCCACGATAATAACCATAAATGAACCCCCTCAGAGAGCCAGCGAATTTAGACAACTTTACAAGTCCTCCAGACTCTGCTGCCGCTTGACCTTTGACCGATCCTGTCCCTTGATAGGATACATCTTCACAGAATACGTTCTCGATGTTACAAAAACTTACCAGAGCTTGAATCATATTCATATAATCAATATCAGTTTTAAAAGTGTAAGACTTGTTGAAGATAGGATAAACTGAACCTACTCTGAAGATAGCGATACCAGTACCGGCTAAACCTTCATCAATACACATAAACAACTCTTCAGAATCATTCTCTGATAATTTTTTCAGTAAATCATAAGACTCATTATTCTTAGGCCCTACTGATACAGGCTCTTTATACGAGTAGTCAATAACTTTGAAATTTTTTAACTCAGACACATCCATTATACACCTAACCTTTCTTTTCTTAGACTGGATTCCAAAGCTAGTACATATTCCTGGTCTGGTAAACACACAACAGATTTTTTCAAATGTACGGAAGATAATTCTACAATAGACCTATTAGAATTGAACTTCAAACGTAACTTATCAGAACCTATAGACTCTCCTTTAAACATATTATTAATATGAGTAATCTTGAGGGGGATATAAGTAGTTTTCTTGTTTCTAGTACCTCTAGGGTATCTTAGAAACCTACACTCGGGGTTAGGGTCTTGTGATGGGTCTGAGATATCTATAACGTCTATATTGGTGTCTAGAATGGGTCTATTATAAAAATCAACTAGACTAAATCTAACATTCTCATTTTTACCATCTACAGCTATTACGACTAAATCTGCTTCGTCCTTAAACCTAGAGATTAAACCTCTAAGGTATCTGTGGTCTAAAGCTATATCCGCTTGGTAAGTCTCTGTTTGTAATTTTAGAACAGGAGGAAATTTTCTTTTGTGTAGCTCCATAGCAGGAGCATAAATAGTAACTTGCGAATTTGAAGCTACTACACAATCAGAATAAACTTTAATATCTCTTAAAGTAAATGCTGACATAAGTTCTATAGCAGTCCTGGATAACGTCACAGTACGTACGATAGGAAGACCTATTGCTTTTTTACGGGTACACAAAGATTCACCGTCAGAGTAAACTATATGACATTCGTAATTATCAATTTTTATCTGTACCATAGCTAAATCAGGGTCTTGGAACTGACTAGCTATGTTGTTATGGAATCGGTAAGGTAGTCTCAACTCTATAGGATTAGCTTTATCGTTAAGCTCTGGTTTGTAACCTTGTAGAATACTGAATCCGCGAATTGACGTAACCCCCTCAGAAGAGGCCACGTCAAAAGCTTCTGCTCTAGCTATAGAAGCAGAGTGGATATGTGAATCAACCGATTTGTTATCTACGAACCCGTCAGAATTATGAACATAAAGCATTAAGCCTTTATCATAATCTTGTAATTTATTACCAACAGAAGCTCCTAATATGACAGTCTTGCATATTTTGAAAATATCCATAAAGGATTTTCTATTAGGAGCGTTCTGCCTCATTTATAACCGTAGATCCATTCTGTGACAATCCTCAGACCATTTCTTAGCGATAGGTCTAAGTGCCGGATGTCTGAAGTCAGGCCCTTTACCAATCTTACCAGATTTCAAATAAATAGGATTACCGTCAGCTCCTAGTTTCGACAGATTTGAGTTATGAACTTCTGCGAAAGCTGTAATAAGTAGAGAGAAATCAAACTGGTCAAATTCAGCGATTGCAGAAACCAGCCCAAGTTGTCTGTAAGCTTCTTGTGTGAACCCTGCCACCATAGTCCCAAAACCAACATAGAACATATCAGTAATGGCATCTACAATATCAGTAAAAGTCATAGCCATTAAATACTCTTGATACTCTTCTTCAAATAGTGCGACTCTGAGGGGGAGATTTTTAGGGTCAACATCAACTTTGTTTTTCAAATCTTTACATATAGGGTGTCCGAATATTTCGTGAAATTCAGTCACCATATTGAACATATTATTTGTATCAGCTCTATTATGCTTTGTATAACTCGCATAACAGTTCTTTGTAATATCTAAAAATTCCTTGTCTACAAAGTTCGCTAACTCCTCCTCTGTGTAAACCACCTCAGCATCAGTTCTAAGGTTAGATAAGGCTTCTTTAACTTGAAGACCTTGAACACTACCTTTTTCCAGATATTTAGCGTAAGTAGTTAGTTTATTAACTACAGACGACCTAGATTGTACTTCCATTAGATTTCCTTTCGTTATCAGAGATCCGAGAAAACTTTACAGTCCTCTAATGGTGTAGGTATCTCTGTGGTTTTGTACGAGTGTCTTCTCTCGTAGTTATCTACACCCATTTCTTTACGATAACAGGGCAGGCAATAGTTGTATTTAATTTTTAAGACAGTACCGCAACCTCCTACACATTCAAATTTTGATTTAATAGATTCAGAAGAAGGTTTGGTCATTGATTAATTCCAGATTTTTGTCTTTTCCTTAGATACTAGGAAAGAGCCTGCTATTCGGTCAGTAGAGTAAATATATTCTACTACCTTTAAAACTTTGTTAGTGTATGAGGGGTAGAGTCTGAAGTGCGATACTCCACAGCCGTGTAAAACCTTTTTCATGTCTAAGTGACAATCTCTTAGAGGTAGGTTATCCAGACTGTATAATTTATCTCGGTCTGTGAAAGATGTACTCTGTAGATATTCGTTCACTATAGCGTCAGACATTATTGCTATTAATTTATTCTGACGTAAGATACTGTCTGCTACAGTCCAGTTCTCGTCTCCGTCAGGATGACATTCAGATTTAAGTTTAACTACCATACGATTAGTATTGTAATCAAATAAGTCTGAGGATATTACAGGTTCGACTAAGTGTACCTGTTCAGGAAACGGATTAATACTCTGTTTGTTCCACATCTCTGCGATGATTGGTTTTACACGATTAAATAGTTGCATCTGAGTTACCTTAGTTGATATAAAATATTATTTGCATATAAATATAATATACACAAATAATAAAATACAGGTATAAATATAATTATCTTTTGAAAAATTCAGTGACAGACTCCATATTAGGTAGATAAGTCTCTAGAAGTTCACCGTTAGGTGATTTGAAAGCAGGAACCATATATTTATACTCTGCGATACTTGTCTCAAATAAACTATACTCCTCACCTTCAACCCAACCTAAAGGTTCTTCTGACTTAATACACTTAACTCTTTTAATGAATCTAGGCTTTTCACTCATTCTCCAAACTCCTTTCTGAAATCTTTTAAACATTGGTTAGCCCATGTAGTAGGGGAGTGCTTATCTGCACAACGCTCTGCCGCTACTGTATTCCAAGCTTGAACCCAGACTTGCTGCTCTATAGACATTACAGGTTGTGTAGTAACAGCAGGTGTTGACTTCTTTTGAGTCTCTACAGACTCTAAATCATCTTCGTGGAAAGAGAAATAAGGATCTGCTCCATACAACTTAGTTTTAGTAGGTTTAAAGTAATAATAGTGTCCAGGCTGCTCCCAAGTAGTAGTATCCATAGCGTGAATCTTCGCTGTATCGCCTACTTTAAAGTCAGAACCTAACACATTGTTAATAAATCTAACTTCCTGTCCTACTTCAAATTGTCTTTCTGTAATCATTCTACTCATTTATCAAACCTTTCTTTAAATTCTTCAAGGCATTTATCGGCCCAGTTTGTTGCTGTAGAAACCTCTCTACAATCCCCTGCTGATGCTACAGAACACCAAGCTTTCAACCACACATCTTGATGTACTGCTTCTTTAGTTGGATACTGTTTCATACTCAGTCTTCCCATCTTTTTATTAAAGCACATTCTGTAAACCCTACTTCCATATTCTTCTCCTTTATTACACCTCCGCAGGTGTATATAAACTCTCCATCATATAGATAATCAGAGATGTCTGTAACTACGAACCAGTCTCCTTTCTCCCATTTAGGTTTACACATACCTTCAGAAGGAGAGATATTCACTTCAACTATATCACCCATCTGAAATTTTCTTTCACTCATTTCTTCCTTCCTTTCTTCTTAACGATTTTAAATAAATTTTTACCAGAAGAACTTCGTCCATAGTCCTAATCTCTCCTGTGTGATACTCTTTACCAATAAACTCACTTATCATTGAGTAAACCTTTTTTCTCTTATACAGACCTCTTTTCCATAAAGGGTCTAAAAGTTTATGTATCTCTCTTCTAGCCTTAGTTATCTCAGGAGTAGGAATACAACCTAGAGGTTTAGTGGAAGGTTTATCCCCTTTATGATGACAGCCTACATACCCTTTACAGGTAGGACATTTCCAAAAAGGGATATATTTTAAATCTGGCCTGTGAGGGTAAATCATATCTCCAGATTGTAACAACGCTTCTACTTCTTTATCACAGGCTATACAAAATATGTCTGACGTATGTAAGTCTAAGCAGGTCATTTTTTCTTCCTTCCTTTTTTAACTCTGTTTAATAAATCAAACATTAGCATTTTTGTGTTTAGTTTTTTGTCTCGTAGTTTCAGAGCTACGTCTTCATCTACTGAATTTTCGGTTTCTAAATCTATGATCAAAGCATCCTGTGTTTTCTTAGGGTGAATTAATCTATCCTCAGATTGACTTCGTGCTTCATTAGAATACTCGTTTGAGTGATAAATACTGGCGGCTGCACCAGACCAGTCTAATCCTCGTTTTGAAGTAGCGATAATCATTGCAGAAATTTGGAGGTTTCCTGAGGGGGACATGAAATCTTGTCGGTATTGCTCACGAACCTCAGGTTTAGTATCTCCGTTAATTTTACAGATTTTATAACCATCTTTTTTCATTGATTCGTAAAATCTATCTAGCTCATTTCTGAATCGAAACCAGACTAAAACTTTCTCTCCTTTCAAATCACCTTTCATCAGATGTTTGATAGCTTTAGTTTTCTCATCTGATACAAAATCATCAACCAGATTGTACCCACCAGCTATCCTGGCCAAGTACATCACTTTAACCGGTGCAGTCTCTGTAGAAACGTCTGTCCCCTCAAGAGTCCAATTCAGGGCCATATCATCATAAAGCTTCTTCTGAAGTTTCGTCATAGGTACTTTTATGGTTTTGTAAATTTTCTTACTACCCATATTACATTCTTTACGATTTCTTACAAAAGCTCTCTGATGAAGATTTCTAGTCAGTTCATCATTATGAGCAGGTTTTGGAATAAACTCAAACCCGTAATTATCAAAATTCTTAGCTCTGTAGTTCCAGTAATTCGTAGTACCCATATAAGAACCTTGAGCTACTTTGAATTGTTGAAACAACTGAAGTTTAGTTTCTGGTGCAGGATTACCAGCCAGACAATAGAAATGCTTACAACACTTGAAAAAGTTAGGGCTCACCATAACTTCTGAAATTTTATTTTGAGGATTAGCTAATACAACAGATTCATCGACAATAACACAATCGAAGAACTCTGAATAAGCAATCGTATGATCTCGTACCATCAGTCCGTGAGGCACAAGTACAAATTGCTTATCCAGAGCAAGCTCCTTCATTCTCTGTACGGGAGTCATACCCGCAATAAGAGAAATCTGGGCTTCGGGGACACCTTCCTCTTTCAGTTCATTATTCCAAGAATGACAAACTGAGAGAGGAGCAGTTATAAGGACGCGACTAAATGTACTATTATTAAAAATAAAACGGAGCATTGTCAGAGTTTTTCCTAAACGCATCTCCATAAATAATAATCCACCTCTATCCATACCGTACTGATCCATCAGATACTCTACTCCTTCGGCCTGCCAAGGGAATAAATCTCTGTCTGAGCCATATCCGCAATCTGCTATCATATCAATATTCAAACTATCTGCTATTTTAGCAGAACTATAACCCTTAGCTTCCATATCTCTGATAGCTTTTGTCTTCTTTGCTGCAGGAGATTTAGCTTTCTTCTCTGCTTTTTTAACAGTACCTGTAACAAATGACTTACTCTCTGCTAATCGCTTATCAAAATTATCTTCAATCTCTTTGATACGGTCTGGAGATAACAGACCTGGAAGCTGCATCCTGGTTCTACTCATCAGATTCTCCTTCTGTTTCTATCAAAGGTGTAACACCCAAGGCTAATTCTCTCTCGTATCGTTTCTTACCTGTAGGTTTAGATTCTAAAGTTCTGAAAAAGTAAAAGTGCTTCTCTAATTCCAAAGCTTTACACATATCCCAAGTTTTTGCATTTCTTGAGGGGGTCAGAGTGATGTACTTATATATCTCAGCCCCATAAATCTCTTGAACCAATAATTTAAGACCTATTGTATTCATAATTTGCTTTGGGTCAGAAGTAATATGCTTCTCTTTATACGAAACAAAAAATCCTTCGTACTCGTAGTCATCGAACTGAGACTTCCACAGTTTCTGTTTAGTAGAAACATCTACAGTGTATCCTGGAGCGTAAGGCTTTCTAATAAAAGCTTTGATTGCCAGATCCCTGATATTCTTCTTACCCCCGAAGTTCAGATACTCTACTGAGATTCTAAGTTTACCGGTTTGTAGGAAATGATGTAACGTCTGAGTGAGCTCCCAGTTCTCTCGCTTCGTCAAAAGGGCCTGGCCAGAATCTTCTAAGCGTTTCTGTACTGAGTAGAATGTCTTATCTATAAGAACTTCATCAGCGTAAGAGTCTGGAACACAATACAAATTCAACATCCCAGAATCATCTTCTCTAGCAGCATACACTATCGCGTCATCTGCTGTAGGAGCTTCAGAATCTCCGGCAGTGTAAGGAAAGATTAAACAGTATCTGTTAAGTTGGTTATACTTGTTAAACCTCTGTACTTCCCAGACTTGTCTAAGAGAAACTGCTGTAACAACCCAATTTCTATTTGGATAATCAACAGCTTTTTTAAGAAGGTTTAAAGCCTTATTATTATGAGAGGTATATTGAGTCATATTTTTTAATAAGTCGTTGTAGCTGTCTTCTAGTGAGTCCATAAGAGCTTTTGAGGGGGTGTTCATATTGTTACCTAGTTAATTTTTGATATACTCTCAATATACATTAATAAATACAAAATAACAAATCTTTTTTAATATAAAATATCTTTTATTATTTTATATTAATATTCATATATTCACATTGATGAATGGTTCCCCTAGAAAAATATTTTTGATTTCACTTTTTGCATTTACACTTTGTAGTATGAAGATACTTTATAATTAATATGTAAGTAACATACATATTTATTATACATAATATCTATACTACAAAGTGTAAATTGATTTTTTGATTTTAGAAATATTTTTCTAGGGGAAGGGTTCAAGTATTCACATAGATGAATATACTACTTTTAATATTTTATTACTCACATACTATATATACAAGATTTTTAATTTTAATATTTAGACTTTTTTAATATTTTAATACTTTTATCAAAAAATTAATATATTTTTATAAAAACAATTAATAAAAAAGGTGTTGAAAATATGTCGCAAATCAAAAATTCCCCCTCAAAGTCTAATTCTGAAGAGACTTCAGTACAGATTGCTGAGGTTCCTAACGCTTATGGATATACTGTATCAAGTGCAGGAGAGTTCTTCAAAACTAAAATTGACGGTTCAGGAAAGCTTTTACCAATTCGTTTGAAATCGCAGAAGCGTTGCGAGGTTGCTCTGATTCAGTTGGGCCTGACAGGGACTTTCATCGCCAAGACTATCGTGGCAGAAGCTTTTGTAGATAACCCGAAAAATTATAAACACATCCTTTGTGTTAATCTGGATGACGCAGACATCTCTGCAGGTAATTTGAGATGGGTCGCCACCCTGGATGAAACCACTACAGACTCTAGAATTAGATCTCAGATTAAGAAAGTTTCTGAAATTAAGAAAAGTATCACTAAATACAAAACAGACTCTCGAACTATTTCCGATAGGAATCGTCTGGATACCGAAGCTTTCAACAGGAAGATGGATATTCTGAACGAAGAGTTAGAAGCTGCTCGTGATAAATTCAGGTCTGAAGATTCTAAGACGAGAAGAAATTCTCGTAAACGTGAAAGACTTCTTAAAGAGAAGAAATTAGAAGTGAAAAAAGGTCTTAAAACTGCAGAAGAGGATATGCAGGAACTTAGAAAAGAGTTCACTACTAAGATAAATCCTGAAGCAGTCGCTACTAGCGATTTCAGCTCCCCCTCAAGAAACTCTAATATTAAAGGTTTGAACTGCACTTTATCTAATGTTAAAAAGAAGATTGTTCAGAGATTAAATAAAGGTGAGAGTTACGGAGATAGACTTCTAGTAAACCCTTCTGATTATTCTTTTTACTTAGGTTCATTAACTCCTACTCAATTAAAAGAACTTGAAACTGAAGGAGAAGACTTAATTCAAAACCTGAAAGTTATCAAGTCACCAGATATTGAAAAGCGTATGTGGGAGATTATCTAATGTTGAAGATGGCTGTAAGTATCAGTCTAGGGGCTGTGATTGGTGTAGTTACTAATACTTATTCAAGAGTAGACCCTTTAACTGAGAGAGCTTTAAAAGCAGAGAATGAATTAATGCTTATAGAGCAGAATGGTGTGGTTCTGAGGGGTTTAGATACTCAGTGTACGGATTGGAAGATGCGTATAGAGTGTAGAGACAATTCAGAAGCAGGCTGGAATTTTTTATATGTAGACAAGAAGGATAAAAATGAATAAGGAAACAGAAGAAAAAATAATGATGGTTGTAGTACCTATTGTTGCAATCTTGATGATAGGCTTATTTGCAGTATTGGTTTATACTTCAAATGAAGAGACTAGGTATTATAGAGAAGCCTGCGAAAGGAAAGGTATGGTTTTAGTTCAGGAAGAGTACGGTAGTAAATACTGTGCAGAGGGGTTTGAGTGATGGATATTCATATTGTAAAAGCAGTCCATTCAAATTCAGGAACGAGTGAGATTTTATCTGTGTGTGATGGAAGGTTTAAACTTCTACATAGTCTGAAAGATTTAATCAGATTTAGAGAAGCTGAAGGTAGGGCTGCTGAGTCTGATACTCGAACAGGTAAAGACTTATACGACTCTTTAATTGAAAGTAGGTCTGCTCCTTGGGATTCTGGGAAACATTTAACATTAGAAATTCATAGTCTGAATAAATTAACAGATTATTGGAAAGAGTTGTAACGTTACGTGACTATATGCAGTCACTTTAAATCAAAATTTACAGAGATTGCATATAGTCTCTGTTATCGTTTCGGCTGACAAATAAAGGGAATGGGAATTATGGAAACATTTATTTGGTGCGTATGTATGGCAAGTCCACTACTCTCCTTAGTTTACTTGATATACCTAGAAGAGTCTCATAAGCGATGGCTGACAAGATACGAGGTTAAAAAAATGAAAGATGTAAACTGGGTGCAGAACGAACTATACACTTGTGACGACTGTGCTAATGATTTCTCATTGGGTACAATGAGAGGGAATCACCAACATTTGCAGTGCGAAGAGTGCTACAGAAAGCCAAGTAAGGGTGAAATAGAAGCTGAAAGATAACGCATTGTATAAGGTGCGTTTTAATGCACTTTATACGTTGTTGTGCATAGTACGGATTATTAACAGATGAATTAAATTATGGAAAAGAATAAAATATATTTGGGTGATTGCTTGGAGTTGATGCCGAAGCACATAGAAGATAAATCAATAGATATGATTTTTTGCGATTTACCCTACGGAACTACAAAAAACAAGTGGGATAGTATTATTGATTTAGATAAACTATGGGAAGAATATAAAAGAGTAATTAAAGATAATGGTGCTATTGTTCTTTTTGCTCAAACGCCATTTGACAAAGTATTAAGCGTAAGTAATTTAGATATGTTAAAATACGAATGGATATGGAACAAAAAAAGACCGACAGGCTATATGAATGCAAATTATGCACCAATGAAACAGCACGAAAATATCTTAGTCTTTAGTAAAAAAAGTGCATGTTATGTTAAGGATAAAAAAAGTGCTATGAATTACTATCCACAAGACCTGAAAGCGGTAAACAAGAAAATAAAAAGAACGGCACAGAACGGAAACTATGATCCTAACCATTACGACTTGGAAAGTGTGCAAAAATTTACTGGTTATCCCAAAAGCATAATTGAATTTAGTACAGAAACAGGGTTGCACCCAACACAAAAACCATTAGAATTAATTGAATATATGATTAAGACCTACACAAATGAAGGAGATTTGATACTTGATAACACTTGTGGAAGTGGAACAGCTGGAAGAGGTGCTAAAAACCTAAATAGAGATTACATAATGATGGAACAAGACGAAAGGTACTACAAAATAGCTTGTAAAAGGCTAGAAGATTAGTATTATGCACAACTACAATATATATTCACCTATCCAATAGATAGGTAGATATAGCACACCAAATAAGGGTATATTGTGCACTTCCACCCAATACGCACAAAAAAACCTATAATTTGTGCATGGAGAAACTAAAACAATTCATAGACAGTCTGCTGAGCTTTGAGCGAGCATTTCCAATAGTGATATTCTTGCTCACCTTCTTAACTGTGATAGCTTATATCAGGGTTCGTGAATGGGATGATGTTATACTGCTTACTGGGATAATGTTGATAGCATATAGCTACGCATTTCCTTAAGGCCTCCACCATTAACAATTACAAGAGTTTAGTGACTTAATTGGGTGGAGTGCTTTAATACACTTTTTCAAAATAAATACACTTTTTTTCATAAAAACCCTTTGATAAGTACCGTAATTAAGTATCTTTGTTATAGCAAGGGGGCAATAAGGCAACCTTGAGAGCTTAGGAGCTTATTATGAAAACAGTTACACTTACAATGATTGACGAATGTACAGAACGAGAAATTCAAAGAACTATTGACATTACTAATGCGATGGAAACTTGCTCAGAACTTAAAGGGGTTGAGAGCCAACGCAAAAACTTAAATAATTGGATAAATGAGCGTGGAAACGAACAACACGAAACAATCTTAACGCTTATAAGTTGGGAAATTAACTAAACAAAGGGGCGAAAGCCCCACAACCTTTATAAGGAATATATGACTAGGTTAGATATTGAAAGACAAAATAGACTAGAACCCATTAGAATAAAAAAGGCTCTAGATGAATTTTTAAAAATAGGTTTAAAAGTCATAAGTCACAATGAGAATGTAATTAGGTTCTATTGGAGTGGTAGCGTTATAAATTACTTTCCCTACTCAGGTTGGGCTAGTGGTAAGACAATCAAGGATGGAAGAGGGTTAAAAAAATTATTAAAACAATTAGTCAATAAGGAACTAAATGAATAAACAACAACTACAAACAGCCTGCGACCTTCTAGGAGGTCACACAGCCACAGCAAAACTACTAAAACTTAAAACTAGCCGATACTTAAGGAAAGTGCTAAACGAACAAGCACCAATACCTGAAGGGTGGGGAGTAGAGCTTAGGCAAATAATGGCACAAAGGATTCAAGAACTAAATAAGCTCATAAGGGCTTAGATTTACTATATTTAACTTATTCATCCGTCCAAAGTTGAATAACACAGTTACCTAGAAATAGAGCTAACACTTTTTGGAAGATTGGACAATGGTTGTCAAGCTCCTTGCTAAGGAGTCGCCCTGAGAATGGGTTATAGGTTCGAATCCTATATCTTCCGCTATTTTATCATATACTTAGGAGGTATATAATGAGCAGACAAATCGGAGAAGTCTACAATAGGGACGGAGTAATACACACCAAAAAAGAAAATTTAA
>Ga0206678_10002438_pt1 | contig 11815 bp, 10 predicted proteins | sample M180m12015metaG_FD_155453 | JGI IMG/M metagenome (GOLD analysis project Ga0206678, IMG submission 155453) | Ammonia-oxidizing marine archaeal communities from Monterey Bay, California, United States - M1 80m 12015 | ecosystem: Environmental > Aquatic > Marine > Intertidal zone | place: USA...
AACGGCCTTGAGTATCACTCAGGTTGGGATTGTTGTGTTCCTCAAATTTTCTGGACTTACGTTGTGTTCTTTGACCCAGATGCATTTCCTGGTGATAAACCAAGTAGCATGGCTGATTTCTTCGACGTGGAAAAATTTCCAGGTAAAAGAGGTATCCACACTTGGGCAACAGGTGTAATTGAAAAAGCTATGGTTGCTGATGGTGTTAAACCAAATGCAGTTCCAACAGTTTTAGCTAAACAAACTGGTGCAATTGATAGAGCATTTGAAGTTATGGATAGAATTAAAGATGACGTTGTATTCTGGTCTGCAGGCTCTCAACCACTTGAATTAGTAAAAAGTGGAGAAGTTGTAATGGCTATTGCTTATAATGGTCGTGTAGGTGCAGCTAACCTTGCTGAAGGTGAAAACTTTGAATATATTTGGGAGGGTCAAGTTCTTGACCAAGAATATTTATGTTTATTGACAGGCGCTCCTAACAGAGATGCGGCTTTGGATTTCATGTGGCACGCATCAACTCCTGAAGCACAAGCTGAACAAGCAAAATATATTACTTATGGACCAATGAGAGCATCTGGTATTCCGATTATTGAAGCTGGAGAACCATTTGGACCTGGTGGTCAAGCAATCATGCCTCATATGCCTAATACGCCTGAGCGTTTAAAGGTTTCAATCGTTAGTGACCCACAATGGTGGTCTGATTACGGTGCAGAAATTAATGAACGTTATGCAGCTTGGATGGGTAACTAAGGTTGCTTAAGTAACTAAAATAATTTAATTTAAAGGCGAGATTTATCTCGCCTTTTTAATTGGGAGGTTTCTATTTCTACTGCTGAATTATTAACTACAGATGGTATTCCATTAAAGCAAAGCTTAAAAAAAGCTGAACGCAAAAATAAAATAAGAGCGTTTCTTTTAGTTTTTCCTTTACTACTTTTTATAATCGTAACTTTTGTAATGCCAATCGGTGATATGTTACTTAGAAGTGTTGATGACTCTCAAATTAACACAGTCTTCCCCAATACATTTAATGAGTATAAAAAATGGGATAAAAAGAAAGATGAACTACCTCCAGAAGAAGTTTACAAAGCTTTATTTGAAGAATTAGCTTACGGTGAAAAGATTCAAGTAGGAAGAGCTCTTACGAGAATGAATTATTCTAAGTCTGGTTGGAAAAGTCTTATTAAAAAAACATCAAGAGAAATAAAAAAAATTGTCAAAAAAAATGAATTTCCCGATTCATACAAAAACTTTTTAATTGAAACTAATGAAAAATGGGCTGATCCAACTTACTGGTATGCTGTGGGTCAAATGGTCAATACAAAAACGCCAATTTATTATTATAATGCTATTGATAGGACTTATGATGAAAATCAAAATGTTGTGCAGCAAATTGAAAACAGAAGAGTTTATGTTCAAACATGGATTAAAACATTCAAGGTTAGTGTTTATGTAACTTTCTTTTGTTTAATTTTAGGTTTTCCAGTTGCTCATTTGCTTGCTAATTTACCTCTAAGGTACAGTAATTTATTAATGATTTTCGTGCTACTTCCATTCTGGACTTCATTGCTAGTGAGGACCACAGCTTGGATTATTATGCTCCAGCAAAATGGAGTCATAAATGGTATTTTAGTTTGGCTTGGGGTTATAAGTGAAGATGGAAGAATACAAATGGTCTATAACGAGACTGGGACACTTATTGCTATGACGCAAATTTTGCTTCCTTTTATGATACTACCTTTATATAGTGTTATGAGAGTAATCCCTAAAAGCCATATGCGAGCAGCTCAAAATTTAGGTGCAAAACCAGCTTTAGCATTCTGGAAAGTGTATTTGCCTCAAACTATACCTGGAATGAGTGCAGGCGGATTGCTAGTTTTTGTTCTAGCTATAGGTTATTTTATTACTCCGGAATTAGTAGGTGGAAAAGATGGTAAGTTAATTGGTAGTTGGATTGCATATCATCTTAAAACAACTTTGAATTGGGGTTTATGTGCAGCCCTTGGAGCAATCCTTTTAGGAATTATGTTAGTATTTTATTGGCTTTATAATAAAATTGTTGGCATAGATAATATTAAGTTAGGATAATTATGGCATTACCCAGTTACGCAACACCAGTACAAAGAACTTATTATTATACGTATTTATTTTTTTGTGCTGTAGTATTCTTTTTTCTAGTTGCTCCTTTAATGGCAATAATCCCGATATCATTTAGTGTTTCTCCATTTATGGTTTTTACAGATGAAATGCTTACTTGGCCTCCTGATCCTGACGCATGGTCACTTAGGTGGTACAAAAATATGATTGGAAATTGTAGTGCTGATGTAGTTTCTTCAACTGTTCCTTGTTCAGATAAGTGGGTTACAGGAACTATTAATAGTTTCTTTATTGGTTTTGTTGCAACTTTTATAGCTACTGCTCTTGGAACATTAGCAGCTTTAGGTCTTAGCAGGCCACATATGCCATACAAAGGTTTGATAATGGCTATACTAATCTCGCCAATGATTGTTCCTCTGATAATCACTGCCGCAGGAATGTTTTTTTTCTATGCTAGAATCAATCTAGTGTATTCATTTACTGGTATTATTCTTGCTCATGTCGCTTTAGCGACTCCCTTTGTAGTAATAACAGTCACTGCAACTTTAGTTGGCTTTGATATGAACATGGTAAAAGCATCTCAGAGTTTAGGTGCAAAACCTTTAAGAACTTTTTTTAAAATAATTATGCCTTTAATATTACCAGGGGTAATATCAGGTGCTCTATTTGCATTTATCACTTCATTTGATGAAGTTGTTATTGTAATGTTTATGGCAAGTTTAGATCAACTAACTATACCTAAGCAAATGTGGGCTGGTATTAGACAAGAAATTAGCCCTGTTATTTTATGTATGGCAACATGTTTAGTTGTTCTCTCTATTTTTTTATTAACAACTGTAGAGTTACTAAGAAGACGCTCAGAAAAACTTCGCGGAATCACTGCGAGATAATTTAATGCAAACAAGACCACATATCGCTGTGGTAGGCGCAGGTATTGTTGGAATTTGTTCTGCTTATTTTTTAAATAAATCTGGATTTCAAGTTACATTAATTGATAAAAATGATCCTGGCTCAATGACTAGCTATGGTCATGCATGTACTTTTGCTGATTATGCTTGTGTTCCTGTAAATTCTCCAGATTTGTTTAGAGAAATACCTTCAATGCTCTTAAGTAAAAATGGCCCTTTGGCTGTTGACTTTTTATATGCGATAAAAAACTTTGCTTGGGCATTTAAATTTTTACAAAATTGTACAACAAAAAAAGTTAACTATATTTCTGACTCTCTGGGTAGTTTGCTTAATCATTCAAGTGTGAGTTATGATGAAATTTTCTCTGATGTTAGCGTTTCACAATATATTAAAAATGAAGAAGCTTTGTATTTATATTCAAATCAAAAAGAATTTTTAAATGCAAAAAAAACTAATGAAATAAGAAAAAGAAATGGCGTAAAGATTAAAACGTTATCAAAGAATGACATATTGGATTTAGAACCAAATCTTGCACCTATTTTTTATAATGGTCAACTTTTTGTTGGGTCAAGACATACAACTAACCCCTTAGCTATTAGTAAAAAAATTTTTCAAACTTTTATTGATAATGGAGGAATGTTTATAAAAAAAAATATTGAAAATATTACTCCACAGGAATCATCTATTACTTTGAGTTATAATAATAATGATCATAATTTTGATAAAGTAGTAATATGTACAGGTTCTTGGACAAATAATTTAACAAAAAAATTTGGAGAAAGATTTCCTTTAGATACAGAAAGAGGCTACCATGTCATGTTTGATAATCATGATTTAATTAATAGACCAGTAGGTTGGTCACAAAGTGGTTTTTATCTAGTTCAACATGAAGAGGGTTTAAGGGCTGCTGGAACAGTAGAAATTGCTGGCTTACATAAACCTGAAAATAAAAAAAGAACAAAAATGATTGAAGATCAAGCTAGAAAATTATTACCTCAACTAAAAGAGGTGAAAAGTACTTGGTTGGGATTTAGACCAACTTTGCCTGACTCATTACCCGTGATAGGAAAATCACAAAAAAATAAAAATATTATATATGGTTTTGGTCACCAACATATAGGTTGGACTCTTGGAGCAGTCACTGGAAAAATTATTAACTCAATTTGTAGTAATAGGATTCCTAATATTAATGTAGATCCTTTCAGCCCAAGTCGTTTTGATTAGTCTAAGCTAATCCCAACGTTTTTGACTTGAAGATATGATTTTAAGGCATCTACTCCTTTCTCTCTACTATATCCTGATTGTTTATAGCCACCAAATGGAGTTGCGTGATTACCCGCAAACCACTTATTTACATAAACTTGTCCTGACTCTAACTTACTTGCAGTCCATGAAGCCTTTTTCAAATCTTTCGTAAATACTCCTGCGCCTAATCCAAAATCAGTATCATTAGCAATGTTAATTGCTTCATCCTGATCTTCATACTCAAGAACAGATAAAACAGGACCAAAAATTTCTTCTCTTGCTACAGACGTATCTTGTTTAACATTATTTAATACGGTAGCTTCCATAAAGTAACCTTCACGATCCGCTCTTTTGCCACCATGAACTGCTTCTGCTCCTTGCTGAACTCCAGATCTTGCATAACCTTCTACTTTTTCAAGTTGCTTTTCAGAAATAATCGGGGTTAATCCAGTACCTTCTTCATAGCCAGGACCAACCTTAAGCGATTTACTTAAATCTACAAGCTTACCAATCAATTCATCTTTTACTGATTTGTGAACAACGAGGCGAGACATAGCTGTGCAAATTTGACCAGCGACACCAAATATACCGTGACGTGCACTTTCAACTACTTGATTGAGATCAGCATCTTCGTAAACTATACCTGCCGATTTTCCACCAAGTTCAATTACTGCAGGAATTGCTTTATCTGCACAAGAATGTAATATTTTTTTTCCTGTAGCAACGGAGCCGGTAAAAACTACATGGCTTACATCTGGATGTGATACTAAATAAGATCCTGCTTCATTTCCATAACCACAAATTATATTAACAAGTCCATTTGGGACACCTGCATTTTCTAGAGCTTGTGCAAAAAAAGTAGCAGAAAGAGGAGTTAGTTCAGCCGTCTTTACAATAGTAGAATTTCCTGTAGCAAATGAACATGCTAGAGATCTCCCAACCATTGCTATGGGGAAATTCCATGGAACAACATGAGCTGAAACACCAAAAGGCTCTAAAACAGTGTAGTCAAAAATTGTTGGTGATACGGGTATTGTTTTTCCTTCGAGTTTATCTGTAAGACCAGCATAATAATCAAATATATCGGCTACATCGTTAAATTCTTTAATAGCTGAACCAAGAACTTTACCATTCTCATAACAAAGCATTTTTCCACCTTCATCAGCAATTTTTCTTGTTTCATCAGCAATTCGGTGCATTAGTCTTGCTCTCTCAAGTAAAGGCATATCAACTAGCACTCTTGAATCAAATGATCTTTTTGCAGCAGCTACCGCAAGATCCACTTCATTTTTCTTTGCACAGGAAATTTCACCTATAATTTTACCAGTAGCAGGATCATCAACTTGAATAATGTCTTTAGATTCGCTCTCTAACCATTTGCCGTCTATATAATTTTTAAAAAGTTTCATAATTCTTTGTTTGAAAATATTTTGTTAATATGTATTCTTTAACATAAAAAGCATGCCAAATATAATTAAATATTACATCAAATTTATAGATTATATTAGCCTTAAAACTGGTAGGGCCACAATGTACCTTGTTTTTGTCATGATGTTTATTTTAATTTTATCATTCGTTACTCGTAATATCATTAACATACCACTTATATGGATAATAGAAATGGCTCAGTTTGTAATGACTGGGTATTATCTTTTAGGTGGTGGTTATTCTCTTTTATCTGACGATCATGTTAGAATGGATTTAATTTATAGTAGGTTAAAAGATAGAACTAAAGCTCTATTAGATACTCTTACAAGTGTTTTTTTAATTACCTATCTTGTGATTTTGTTAATAGGAGCTTACTCAAGTTTGGAATACACCATTCAAACTAACCAAAGACTTTTTACAGCATGGGCTCCTTATGTTTGGCCAATAAAATCTGTTATGTTGTTTGGTATTTTGCTAATGTTATTACAATCTATTTCAATTTTTTTTAAAGATTTGGCAAAAACTTTTAATCTGGACATTAAATGATAGCAGACTTTGTAAGTTATGAAATGATTGCTATTACGATGTTTGCAACAATGTTGTTAATGTTGTTGACTGGTCAAAGAGTGTTTGGAGCTATTGGTTTTGTAGCAGCAATGGCAGCATTATTACTATGGGGAGATGGTGCGGTTCAAATGCCTTACACAGCATCATGGAAATTATTTAAGTGGTACCCAATGCTTACTTTACCTTTATTTATCTATATGGGTTACATGATATCTGAGTCTGGCATAGCTGATGATTTGTATAAAATGTTTCATGTATATTTTGGGGGAATTAAAGGTGGTTTGGCAATTGGCACAATGGGAATGATGGTTGCAATATCAGCAATGAATGGTTTGAGTGTTGCAGGTATGGCTATCGGAGCAACTATAGCTTTACCAGCAATGTTAAAGCTAGGTTACGATAAAAGAATGATCACAGGTGTAGTCCAAGCCGGAAGTTCTCTTGGAATTTTAGTCCCTCCAAGTGTTGTACTTGTTCTTTATGGAATGATTGCAAGACAGCCAGTTAGTAAATTATGGTTAGCAGGCATTTTTCCAGGAATAATGATGGCGACATTATTTATCTTATACATTTATATAAGATGTAAACTTCAACCTGAATTAGGTCCAGCACTTCCAAAGGAAGAAAGACAAATTACAAGAGCTGAAAAATTTAAATTACTGCAAACTGGTTTGATACCTTTTGCAATTTTCTTTTCGATGACTGGATTATTTTTAATGGGAATAGCAAGTTTAGTGGAATGTTCAGCTGTAGGTGCTTTTGGTGCAACATTAGCTGCTCTATTAAAAGGAAAACTTACTCGGAATGTTATTGATAACACTCTTAAAAAAACTTTAGGTGTATCATGTATGTTTATGTGGATTATTCTAGCAGCTTTAAGTTTTGGTGCTGTCTTTGATGGTATTGGCGCTGTCAAGGCAATTGAAGCTTTATTTATAGAAAGATGGAATTTGAGTCCTTGGGGTGTGTTAATAATGATGCAACTATCATATATTTTAATGGGAATGTTTTTAGATGATACAGCTATGCTTGTAATTGTAGCGCCTTTATATGTTCCACTGATTATAGCATTAGGTTTCGATCCTATTTGGTATGGTGTCTTATATACAATCACATGTCAAATTGCATATATGACACCTCCATTTGGTTATAATTTATTTTTAATGCGAGCAATGGCTCCAAAAGAAATTAATTTGATGGACATTTATAGATCTATTATTCCTTTTGTGCTTGTAATGTGTCTTGGTTTAGCGATAGTGATGATTTTCCCTGAAATAGCTACTTGGCTTCCAGAATATGTATCAAGAAAATAATTTTTTAAATTAGTTTATTTTCTTGATTTATAGTTTTTTACATATCAAGATATTTAAATTATTTATTATTTAAAACTTTAGGAGGTAATTAAATGAAAAATAAAAAAAATATTACTAAAAGACGTGAATTTTTAAAAAAAGCGGGTTTAGTATCTGCAGGTGCTATAGGTGCTTCAACATTAGCAGCACCATATGCATACTCAGCAACTAATCCGCTAAAGTGGAGACTTCAGACTTATTCTGGTGCTCCTTTAGGTGCACATGTTGTGCTTCCTCAAATTGAAGCATTTAACAAAGCAGCTCATGGCGAAATGGAAATCGAACTTTATTATGCTGATCAATTAGTTCCAACTGATGAATTATTCAGAGCGATGCAAGCTGGTACTATTGATGCTGTGCAAAGTGATGATGCAACAATGGGATCTCCAGTTGATATATCTGTATTTGGTGGATATTTTCCATTTGCAACTCGTTACAGTTTAGATGTTCCTGCAATGTTTAAGTATTATGGATTAGATAATATTTGGGCTGAAGCTTATGGTGAAGTAGATAATGTTACATGGCTTAGTACCAGTGCTTGGGATCCTTGTCATTTATTTACTGTTAAAAAACCAGTTAGATCTTTAGCAGATATGAAAGGTCTTAGAGTTTTTGGCGTTCCAACAGCTGGACGTTTCATGGCAAAGTACGGTTTAATTCCAGTTATTGTTCCTTGGGATGATGTTGAAGTAGCAATGCAAACTGGTGAGCTTGATGGAGTATGTTGGTGTGGATTCACAGAAGCATATGAAGTTGGCTGGGCTGATATATGCAACTATGCTCTAACAAATTCAGTTACAGGTGCTTGGTTTGGTTCATATTTCGCTAATTCAAAGAGTTGGGGTAAGCTCTCTCCAAAACTTCAAGAATTATTTAAAATGTCAATCGATCAATCACATTACTACAGACAAGTATGGTATTGGGGTGGAGAAGCAGATCTTCGTGTTAATGGTAAGAAGATGGAACTCACAAGCATACCTTCTAATGAGTGGAGCCAGGTTGTTAAAGATGCTTCAGGATTTTGGGATGAAGTTGCAAGTCAAAGTCCAAGAAGTGGAAAAGTTGTTGAAGCATTTAAATTATATGCTTCTACGATGGATAAAGCCGGATATCCTTATAGATAATTGATCTAAATTTTAATTTAAGCATCTCGTTAATCGAGATGCTTTAAGGTCTTGCTTTTAAACCACCATCTACAATTATTTCTGTTCCTGTAATAAAACAACTTTGCTCACTTAATAAGAATAATACTGTATCAGCAATGTTTTCTGGTTTTCCAACTCTTTGAAGAGGAATAATTTTAGTTAAATTTTTCTTCGCATTTGGGTTTTTCCTCCATCTATCTTGCATCGGTGTATCAATAGGTCCTGGAAGTATACTATTAGAGCGGATATTTTTACTAGCATATTGTATTGCTATAGATTTTGACAGTCTAATCATAGCTGCTTTTGAAGCTCCATAAGCTTCTTGAGGTTTATCATCACCACTTAAGGCATCAATTGATGAAATATTTACAATAGCCCCATATTTATTTTTTTTCATAATTGGTAAAATTTTTTTTAATATAAAAATCATAGATTTTAAATTTATTTAAAAAATTTTATCCCAAATTTTAGTATTAATTTTTTCTAAACCCAAATCTCTATCAAACCATAAAACACCTGCAGCATTAACGATATAATCAATACTTTTTTCTTTTTTTATAAATTTACTAATTGCTTGATTAATTTCATTTTCATTACTTAAGTCTACTTGTTCAAAATAAATGAATTTATTTCTAATTTTAGGTGGGTTAATATCAAGTATGAGAACCTTAATGTTTAATTTTGCTAGTTTTTTAGATACATCTAGACCTATTCCACCTGAGCCACCAGTTACTACAGCTACTTTACCTTTAAAAATTAGTTTCATTGTTTTAAATTATAAAAAATCAATTGATTTAATATATTAAAATCACTAAATCGTAAACATGCTTAAAACTATTACACCTATTGATAATTCCATTTATGTAGAAAGACCTTACGCAAGTCCAGACGAAATTGAAAATGTTCTTAAGCTATCAAATCAATCAAAAATAATATGGAAAAATACAAGTTTAGAAGAAAGAAAAGAATTAGTCTCAAGATTTGTTGATAGCTTTTTATCTAACAGCAAGGAAATTGAAGAAGAGCTATGTAGGCAGATGGGAAGACCAATATCTCAATGTTCAGGAGAAATGCGTGGTTTTGAGGAAAGAGCTAAATACATGATTGATAATGTTGATAGGGCATTAGAAAAAGTTGTTTCAAAAAATGATAGTGAATTTGATAATTATGTTATTAAAAATCCATTAGGTACAATATTTATAATTGCTCCGTGGAACTATCCATATAATACTTCTGTAAATTCAATCGTACCAAGCTTGCTTGCTGGTAATTGTGTTATATTAAAACATTCGTCACAAACACCTCTTTGCGCAGAACAGCTATTAAAGGCAGCAAAAAAAGCGGGAATTCCAGATAATGTTTTTCAAATTTTACATTTGGATCATGCTTCAACTTCAAAAGTTATTTCTGATAAAAGAATTGATCATGTTTTATTTACTGGTTCTGTATCAGGTGGACGAGAAGTGAAAAAAGCAATTGGAACAAGATTTATAGGCGCAGGATTAGAATTAGGTGGAAAAGATCCTGCTTATGTAAGATCTGACTGTAATTTTGAACATGCTGTTGAGAATTTAGTGGATGGGTCATACTTTAATTCGGGTCAATCTTGCTGTGGAATTGAAAGAATTTATGTTGATGAAAAAATTTTTGATAATTTTGTTGATGCTTTTAAAGCACAAACTGAAAAATATGTTCTGGGCAATCCATTGGATGAAAATACAAATCTTGGCCCCGTTGTAAAATTAAGTGCTGCTAATAAAATACGTAATCAAGTTTCTACTACGATACAAAGTGGTGCTAAAAATATTATAGATGGATCTAAATTTAAAAATGACAACTCTGATAATTGTTATGTATCTCCTTCCGCGTTAATTGATGTAGATCATAATATGCCTTTTATGACAGAGGAAACTTTTGGACCAACTGTTGGGATTATGAAAGTTAAGAATGAAAATGAGGCTGAAAATTTAATGAACGATAGTGCTTACGGTTTAACTGCAGCTATATGGACTTCTGATAAAGGTTTTGCAAAAAATTTTGGTGCTAAAATCCAAACTGGAACATTTTTTATGAACAGATGCGATTACTTAGACCCAGGCTTAGCTTGGACTGGTGTTAAGGATACTGGCATGGGTATTACGCTATCAGTATTAGGGTTCGATCATTTAACAAGAGCAAAAAGTTTTCATCTGAGAAAGGTATAAAAATATGATGTCAATGAATTGGAACTATCCTACAAGTATCTGGTTTGGTGAAAAAAGAATTAATGAAATACAAAAAGCTTGTGAGAGTTTAAATATCCAAAAACCTTTAATAGTAACTGACCCAGGTATTTTAAAAACAAATATAATTGAAAAAATTAATAACTCTTTAAAATCTAAAGCTGCTATTTTCAGTGATGTTCAATCTAATCCTACTGGAAAAAACGTTGAGCTTGGAGTTACATTTTTTAACTCAAATTCTCATGACGCTGTAATTGCGGTCGGAGGAGGGTCAGGTATGGACGTTGGAAAAGGAATAGCTTTTATGGCTGGGCAAGAAAGACCTCTGTGGGATTTTGAAGATATAGGAGATTATTGGACTAGGGCAAATAGTGAGGTTATTAAACCGATAATTGCTGTTCCTACTACAGCTGGAACTGGATCAGAGACTGGTAGAGCTGGGGTTTATACAAATGAAGAAACACATGAAAAAAAAATTATTTTTCATCCAAAGATGCTCCCTTCAATTGTTATCCTTGATCCAGAGTTAACTGTACCTCTTCCAAAATCTTTAACTGCTTACACAGGTATGGATGCTCTAGCACATTGCTTGGAAGCATATTGTTCAGATTTCTATCATCCTCTTTCACAAGGAATTGCACTTGAAGGTATGAATTTAGTTAAGCATAATTTAATTAAAGCATTTGAAGATGGATCAAATTTGGAAGCAAGAGGTAATATGCTGACTGCTTCTTCTATGGGCTCAATTGCTTTTCAAAAAGGGTTGGGTGCAATCCATTCTTTAAGTCATCCAGTTGGTGCAATATATAATACACATCATGGTCTTACTAATGCTGTATTCATGCCTTAT
>Ga0206678_10002440_pt1 | contig 11812 bp, 7 predicted proteins | sample M180m12015metaG_FD_155453 | JGI IMG/M metagenome (GOLD analysis project Ga0206678, IMG submission 155453) | Ammonia-oxidizing marine archaeal communities from Monterey Bay, California, United States - M1 80m 12015 | ecosystem: Environmental > Aquatic > Marine > Intertidal zone | place: USA...
ATATTCTACAATCTGTAAACGCTTCAGAGGTAGACAATATAATCGATGAATACTACCAAGGTGGAATGAGAGAAGTTGTCAGTATCCCAATGACTGTGCAAACCTCAAGGGGTTCGATAAAGGTTGATTTTGGTTGGGATGATGAGCCAATAATGGAAGATAGTATTTCTTCAATTAGTTCAACACGTTGGGTTCCAGGTCAAAAAATAAATCTGACCACCTTAAGTTGGAGAACAGAGAGCAATGACCCATTATTTGATTTCCCAACAGAAATAGATAGGGTCAAATTATCACTATCAACATCACCATTACAGAGTGATTCTTTCATCGAGGTTGAGGTTATTGATATTCAGAATAATCCAACCTTCCGCCAATTGAAGGGTGGAGGGCTAGCAAGTTTGAGTTCCGCTGATTGTCAAATTCAAGTAATGTTGAATGGTGTAGAAGTCTATTGGTCAATGAGTACTCATTGGCTGATGGATGATATTGATGATATTCATTTTTTGGTAATGTCAAATGATGAGGAAGGATTTGAAGTTGGACCAGGCCATCTTGTTCGTTCAACTCCATTCAATGAATTTGAGAATGATTTAGAGATAATAGATTTCAATGTAATCACAGGAGATTCTAGGCAATTAGGTAATGCATTTGATTCTATGTGGCCATTCCATTTGAAGCCACTTCAAACTCTTTCAGTAACTGGTAAAGTTAGATTTGAGGGTATTGCAAATGTATGGGCTCCACAAGACTCTGCAGAGATTGAAATTGAGATGAAGGTTGTACCTCCCAAGAATGAATCTGGTGGAATAGATGAATGGATAGGAGAGCCAGTTAATTGGTCTCAAACTTGGTATTCAGCTTTGAATCCTAATTCGGAATTTAGCCGTGATATACTCGTTCCTCAATCCTTTGGCCAATTCCCTAGTGGGACGCGCTTTGAAATCCGCCCTTCAATAAGTCGTAGTGGTCCATTAAGTGAGGATTCATCAACCAGTTTTGATAATACTGCACAATCAGTATTTGTACCATTTATCATAGATACTGAAGTACCAGAAGTTATTGGAATTTATGCACTTGATCCAGGTGGAATAACGCCTGCTGATGGGCATGTTTGGATGTCAGGACAATCTCTTGCACTACGGTTATTTGTTGAGGATTCGGATGGCCTAGCAAGTCCATTAAAGATGTATTATTGGTTAGAACATAACGATGATAGTAATAATGATGGAATAATGCAAGCCAATGAGTATAGAGAAACTAGTGTTACATTTAACAACGGTTTATTATCAACCGATATTGATTTGCCATTATTAGATGATGAACAAATTATTTCTCCTTCAGAAATGTTTGGTCGAGCCAGTGTATATTTTGTGGGCAAAGATTTAGCCGGAAATAATATTTTGAATGGGGGTACTTTTGGTGAAGAAAACGATTTAGCAACCATAATCGTTGCCAACCGACAGGATACTGTAATTAGTCAAGATACACTATATTTTGATACAATAGATGGTATTCTATTGGCAGGAAAGGAGCATCATTTTTCATTTAATGTTACTGATGGCAATGGCATTCAAACACTTGACAGGATTGAATTAGCATTGCTAGGAAGATATGATTCGTCAAACTGTTATATCACATATTATCCTCGCGATTCAACGATTGAATACGACCAATATTGTTTCGATTCAGCACCGCAAGTAATTGTTGAAAAACATCCACAATCAGCCACTTGGAATGTTGATTTTTCATTTAGATTGGATTGGGACTATCCTGAAAACAAAGCAGGAGGAATCCCTTCGTTAAAAATATTTGATGAAGGTCAAGACCTTGGACTTGGTTTAAGCAAAATAAGTATTTTCTTATGGCAGCCATCTTTTAATGTTGAATTAGAAATTGTCAATTTAACAGATATTACAGAACCTATTGGTTATTCTGACTCAAATAATATGTGGCTGTTCAGAGATGATGAGATTGAATTATATGCAATTCTAAAGCATCAAGGAACTGAATTTGCGGCTGAATATTATCCCTCTGTAGCGATATTGAATTGGCAGTTAAGTGATGGTGAAAGAGAGTCATTTGGTGTTACTGAACTTGCAACTGATGGAAACATACATTTGATACTGGCAATAGATGATGATATTGTAAAACATAGAACTGCAACCCTTGAGTTGTTTATTAGCGCAACTGATATTGAGATTCCACAGCCATTAATTATCAATATTACAGTTGATGATTCCCCACCAATGGTAACGGTTCCAGCAGGATATATGACCACTATAGATTCTGATAAAATGAATAATGTGGAAGTTGTTGCATTGGTTTCAGATTCAGCTGGAATTAGAAATACAAATATTACTATGCATTGGCATTTCCGAAGAGTAGATCAAATATTAATGGGAAGTCAAGGACAAGTTGCAATCCCTTACCATTCTCATTCAGGAACTACGACGACCTTCTCAGCAATGGTTGACATGACTTTGCAAGACCAATCAATTCTGCAAGCATTTGACCGTGTTGAAATTTGGTTTGAAACTACAGATAAAGCGGGATATGAATTACAAGGATATGGTACGTCATTATTACCAATAAAACCGCTATTTAGATGGATAGACTTTGAGCCTAGATTTGATATTATTCAAGCAACACCATACCGTCCTACGATTGGAGAAGAAATCAATATCACTACGCGGGTAGTCAATGAAGGAGTGTTGGGTGGTGAAGTCACCTTACATCTAGTCGATTCTGAAGGAACGATTCATGCAACAGAAAATATCTATCTCGAATCAGGCGAATGGCAGCAATTCTACTGGACAATAGAGGCATGGAAGACAGGAAGACTGGGATTGTCCTTACAAATTATTAACCATACAGGTGAGGTTCCGATACCTCTTGCCAATGTAGCAATTAATCAACAACAATCAGTTTCTTCAGCCTCTGGATTATTGGGCCTTTCGATTCTAATGGTTGTATTTTCATCAATTGGATTATTCATGGCCAGTCAAAAGAGAAAACGAGCAATGAATGAGTATGAAATGAACCGAACTGAATGGTTGGTTGCAATACATTCGACTGCACCCCCTAGACCAGTTGATTTAGACGATAATAGTCAAGAGGAATAGTCAAGAAGAGAAGGCATCACGCCTCAACTACAAGCCGAGGTACCCGAGTGGTCAAAGGGGGTGGATTCAAGCTCCTCTGCATAATGCTTCGCAGGTTCAAATCCTGCCTTCGGCACCAAATTAACTGATAATCGCTGAAAATTTTCAGTTGTTTTTCTTAGGAGAACGATATTTTCGTTCTTTCAAATCATTTTGATATCTCTTCCCAAATGTATGCCCATGTTCAGCAATCCATTCTGAAAACTTGTAGTGTCCTAACGGAGTTTCATCAGAAGACATCAATCCTTTTTTCAGTCCGCGAATCTCTGCCATTGTAATTACCAAATCTTGTAAATAAAGGCCTAATAATTTTCCAAATAACCAACCGATTCGCGATGGCATTGGTAGAATCAAGCGCCGTAAACTCATTGATTTCGCCATTAAACCAATGTATTCTTTGTAGCGGAAAGTCTCGGGTCCAGTGACATCAATTGTCACATTTTCTCGTTTTTCACCTTGCTCTATTGCAACTCTTGCAACATCTTTGACATGTACAGGTTGAATCGGATAATTACCCATACCAAATACTCCGAACACTGGGAACTTTCGCAACATCCATGCGATATTGTTGATCAAAACATTTCTTCCACCACCAAATAATACAGTTGGGCGGAGAATGGCAAAACTGTAATCTGATTCATTGAGGAATTTTTCAACAGCAACCTTTCCGCTAAAATATGACCAATCCGGTGCTTTTTCTGGATGAGCGACTGAGAAATGAATGATTCTTTTCACTCCTGCTTCTGCCGCTGCTTCAAACAATTTCTTACTATTGATTACAGCAATATCATGTTCAAAGTTTTTCTGAGGATGGTTATATCTTACCCAATATGTATTGTACAATACTTCTGCACCTCGAAGAGATTCAACCAATGCTTCTTTATTGTCAAAATCTAATGAATGAACTTCGACTTTACCATCAAATGGATCATCGCGACCAACTGCATTTGTTAGGGTTCTAACTTTGACTCCTTTTTCTAACAATTGATGAGCAATCCATCTTCCAGAATAACCAAATGCGCCTGTAACAACATGCAATTTTTCTTCCATATTTTCTGCTGTAATGCCATATCCAATAAACACTCTTAGGAGAAAATCAGTTTTTCAATTATTGAGTATTGCATCCACTAGTGGTTGAAATGTATCACCATGTGGATATGGTGAAATTACATCAGCAGCATTTTGAACTTCTTGAAAAGAACCACCGACTGCAATTGACCAATTTGCTAATTCAAACATTGACAAATCATTCGGAGCATCACCGACGCATAACAAATCTTGAGGTGATAAATTCATTTTATTCAAGATGACTTCAATCCCTTTGCCTTTTGATAAGTTTGGAGACATTAGATGAATTGCAAAGCCAGTGCGAATCACACTCAGATGTGACCACTTGCTTTTGGAAATCTTTTCTTTAATCAATTGTAAGTTTTCATTAGGGAATAAGCACCATTCGCTTTCTCTCCAGGCATTGCTTTCAATTCCTTGAGGATTTAGACCCGGTATTTCTTGGGCGAGCCATTGTGCCGCTTCCTTAGCCTCACCACCATCCGCCCTCATTACAACTTCAGGCCATTTTGGGTGCCATAGAACTCCTCCGTTTTCACAACAAATCGGCCCACTAAGTTGTAAAAACCTCCACAACCCATATGTTATCGCTCTTACATTTCCGGTTGCAAGAATAACAGGTATTCCTGCATCTTCAAGACGCTGTAATGCGAGTATTGCTTCTGTGTTAAGTCGCTTATTATCATCGGTTAGAGTACCGTCAATATCAACAGCGACAATTTTCGGTCTCCAATCTTGTGGAAGCCACTGCATATGATTAGGCAACAGCCATGTTTTCATCAAGTTTGGCAAAGAGACATTACTAGTTTACAATAATGATATTTGATTGGTTGATAAGATATTGAATAATAGTCTTCAAATCATCCTTGCTGGAGCAGTGTATATGGTCGGAGACGGTGAAGGTGAGGTTTTCCTTTCCATCGAAGACGATAGCCAGCCAATTGTGGAGAAAAAACCAAGGTTTTCAAAGCCTAAAAAGGCTGCTAAAAAACCCAAAATCATTGAAACTGTGGAACAATCTCAAGAGGAAGAAATTTTTGATGGTGAGGTAATAGATACCGAAGTACTAACACAATCTGGTGGCGTTTATGACGTCGCTTGGCCGCTACTTGGAATGGATTGCCCAGATTGTGCAGCAAAAGCAATGAGGGCAATATCCTATCTTCCTCAAGTCAAAAAATCAATTGTTTCAGCAACTGCAGGCGAAGTAAGAGCAACTGTTGATTTGGGTGAAGGTTCAATTTCAGAAGTTTCATCTATTCTTCGTTCTCTTGGCCATGCGCCAGATGTAGAACACCATCAACTAGTTGGAATTAGTGCAGGTGGTGTTGCAAGAAGAAATGGTGTTGAAGTAAAGAAATTAGAGAAGGTTATTCGCTTACAGCCAGGAATCCTTGATTGTGAAATTGATTCTGATAACCGTATTTTGGTACAACTTGTAAGTGAAGCGCCAATTGAATTAATCGAAGCAAGAGATTCAGTACTAGATACAATATTAGGTGCAGCTCCAAGATATGTTGAAGCAACAAGTGCAAGAATTCGCCCAGATCAATGGAGATTAATTGGTGGTGGATTGGCGCTACCAGTATTATTGATAGTTCTCATTGCAGAGTTTTATTCGTTATCACCCACACTAATTGCATTAATTGCAATACCGGGATTAGCATTAGGTGGTTTGCAGATGTTCAAAGAAGCGATTGCAAGTATTAGAAATCGCCAACTTGGATTCCAAGTGCTTACCAGTTTAGCAGTTATTGGGGCAGGGGTCTTAGGAATGTGGGAAGAGGCTCTAATCGTTGCGATATTAGTGGCTTTTACTGCACACTTAGAGGGTGATGCGCTTGTCAAAGCAAGAGAGGCAATGCAGGGTGGCTTGGATAGATTACCTCGCACAGCAAGAAGATTATCTGGTGATAGATTACTCAATCAACAAGGAATTAATCAAATGATGAAAACAAGCGGTTTATCATTACAAATGGCACCTTCAACAATAGAAATCACCCCTGGAACTGGTCCATTAGCAACATGTCAAGATGAAGGCGAAGGGATGGAAGTAGTTCCAATTGATTTGATTCGAGTAGGTGATCAAGTAGAGATTAGAAGTGGAGAATTGATTCCTTGCGATGGAACAATACTTGATGGAAGAGGGGCATTGGATAAAGCACCACTTACTGGAGAATCTGTTCCTGTTGAAGTTTCTAAAGGGGAAGAGATTCAAGCAGGATTGGTTCTTGCAAAAGGACCTGTAGTCATCAAAGTATCAGCAGTAGGAGATGACACTCGATTATCGGGATTGATTGAAGCAGTTCATACCTTTAGAGAAGAATCACCACGTATTCAAAGCGGAATCGAGAAATTTACCGCAATTTGGGTTCCAACAGTTTTGTTCGGAGCGTTTGTAGTTTGGTATTTGATGTTCCCAGATAATTGGAAAGTCATTCTTCTATTGTGGGTAGTCTCTTGTCCTTGTGCCCTGTTATTGGCAACACCAGTACCACATGCAGCTGCATTAGCAAATGCTGCCCACATGGGAGTAATTGCTCGCGGTGGGAGTGTTTTGGAAAGATTGAGTAAAGTAAATCACGTTCTATTGGATAAGACTGGTACATTAACATCAGGTAAACCAAAAATCGGTCAAGTAACTACTGCAAAAGGCAAACGTCGAGATTCTGCGATAAAAATTGCTGCAGGATTGGAAGCGCGTTCCAACCATCCATATGCGTTAGCAATAATGGAATTAGCAATGGAAGAGGGGTACAAACCAAGCCCTATTAATGGGCATAGTGATGTTGAGGCCGGCGTAGTTGGAGTAAGTTCTGGAAAACAAGTATCATTAATTCGTCCTGATAGATTAGTCAAATTAGGAATAGAAATTCCAAAAGAGATTCAAACAGAACTTGATAAAGCGAACAAATTAGGCCATGGTGCGAGTATTCTATGCAAAGAAGAAGTTCCAATAGCACTGTTTACATTTATCCATGACGACACTCGTCAAGGGTCTGAAAAATTGATTCCAGAATTATATCGGCGTAGAATTAATGTTGAAATTCTCAGTGGAGATTCGCAATCAGCAGTTACGAAATTTGCCAATAATGTTGGATTACCAGAAGCAGCAGCACATGGTAATTTGAGTCCAGAAGACAAGGTTAAGTGGGTGAGGGGAAGAAGTAAAACCCACATTACAATGATGGTTGGTGATGGATTCAACGATGCTGCGGCATTAGCAGTTTCAGATGTTGGCGTTGCGGTTGGATGTGGAGAAACAGTAAATCTAGATGCTGCAGATGTATTGATTCCTGCTGATGATCCAAGTATGTTGTGTGATTTGATTGATTTAGCAAGAAAAGCACAACGAATATTAATTTCAAATCTTGTGTTTTCGGTAGCGATAACAGTCATCTTGGTATTTGCAGTTATCAATGGTATGTATGACCAATTATGGGTTGGAGTCTTGATTCATGAAGCTTCGGTAATTCTCGTAATATTGAATGGAGCAAGGTTGGCTGGCAATTCTGGAGCATTGAAATTACTATCAGAAACTTTCAAATCATTATATTCAGATACCAAGAAATCATTTGAGGTATTATTATTGAAATATCGTTCTAATTGAAATCACGCGATATCTTCATACCTAAAGCGCGACTCTTCCAACTTGGTGAGACATTGGCACGACTACACGCAGACCCAGTGACCACCGCACTAGTACACCCGACACGCCGAAATTTGTATTCCACACTGATGGCAGTTGAAGAGATGAGTACAGTTCAACTTCAAGCCGCAGTTAATGTTGATAGGTACAATTTGTACCACCACCTAAAGAAACTCGCATCACTTGAATTGGTTGAAAATCATAGAGATGTAGGAAGGGCACGTTGGTGGAAAGTAACCCAACGAGTAACATTGCCAGTACTTGTTGGTGCAAGTGAAGAAGTTCAAGCACAACCAGCACTTACTATTCCAGCCAGTGCGATTGATACAACCGGACTTCCTGAGTCACTAGCCACTGCAATTGCGCAAGGAAGAGATATTCACATAGTAAATTTGGATGGCTCTCGTGAGCAAATTGGTGCAAAGAAAATGCTTGAAGCATTAGCAAATGATTACGGTATTGAACTTGATTTACCATTTACTTTCGTTCCAGGTGGAATTGCATTAATTGGCAAGGGTAGATGAATAGTTCAACAAATAATCAAGAAGCATATCATGGTGGCCTAGGTATGGATGAAGAAGCGATAGTTGAATCAAGGGTTGCCCCACCACCACTATCCTGTCCAAAATGTTCCTCACTATTACCTTCAGATTTGGGTGTATTAACTTGTTTAATATGTTCATCAAAAGTTAATGTTGAACATCCAGTGACTCGGCGTAATTGGAATGATGAAAAAGTCGGCTGTCCGGAGTGTTCCAAAGTCCTTGTTGTTGGAGTTGACAAGAGGCCTGCTCATCTAAAATGTGCATCTTGTTCAACTCATTTCACAGTCGCAAAAAATGTACCTCGTGTCGAAATCGCCTGCCCTAGTTGTGAGCGACGCCTACGAATGAAAAGAAAGCCAGGTGATAGAGAGATCGATTGTCCAGCTTGCTCAACATCATTCAAAGTTACATTTTGAGGTGAGTGAATGAAGACAACATATCGAATGATGGGAATTGCCGATTACATCACGTTGTTTAACGGATTACTCGGAACAGCAGCAATATTATTCATTATTTTAGCAGTCGAGGATTTACATCAACCGTATTATCAAGGTGGATTGAAAACACATTATATTTGGCTGGCAATGCTTTGTATTCTAGCATCGGTTATTGGAGATATTATCGATGGACCTATTGCTAGAAAATATTCTAAAAGAAAATTACTTGGTGGTTCTTTAGACATTATGTCGGATTGTTTATCATTCTGTGTTGCTCCAGCATTATTGATTTTTGTAATGTTTGGTCGCTGGGGTGAAGCATCACCTTTCTGGACATTATCCTTGGCTATTGCTAGTTGTTGGATTATCGCAACTGGAATGTTAAGATTGGCACGGTTTCAATATGATCAAGCATCAAACCTCAATTATTTCGTAGGTCTATCCAGTCCAGGAAATGCGCTATTATTGCTAAGTTTTGCAGGAATTATTTGGATTCAACCTTCAACAGGTATTGGTCCTGAATTGACAACTTGGGATTGTGCAATATGTTTTGGAAAAGGAAATGCAAAGCCATATTTTGATTTTCTAATGGTGCCAATAATGTTCATTAGTGGCGGATTAATGATATCAGATAGACCGTTGTCAAAATTAAAAGGGGGCATTCCTATGAAACTGAGTGGTTTGCAATTATTAGTAATGTTGATTGCAATATTGCATTCTTTGAACCATACCACTAAAACGGAACATGGCAATGAAATGGTTGGATTAGAGTTTTCCTTTTTTCTGTTTATCATTTCAACAATATTAGTAATGTCATACATTATTCTTGGTGAAAAAATAGTCACTAGTAGTAAGCAAGATGAAAATCCGATTCTCGCAGAAGAATAGGCGGATGCAAATTATTGGTTTCAAAATCTTGTTTGGCCACTTGCAATTACCTGTAAAAAACGGCATTCTAAGGGTGTTATTAGTCGCGCTCTTTAACTATGATGAGACGAGGATGAGAGGTTGGATGGGATACGATGGGTGTCAGCGAAAGCAAGACAGTTGAGGCAGATGAATCAAGCCCTCTTGCGCGCAATGGGTCTGATGCAGTATCATTATCATCATTAAGATCTCAATTCACTTCTAGCAAATCAATGTCACTTGACCAGGCGACATTGGGCAGTGCTCGTTTCCGTCAAGAAGAGAGGCTGCGAGCCGATATTCGTAGAGAGAAACGACTTCGTCAACAAGCAATAGATGAAAGAATCACAGCGATGAAAGAAACAGTTGCTACAGATTTGGCAGTTAGGCACGAACTCACACTTGATGCATTAGAGAAAGAAATGCGAGAGGGTATGGAGCAGGAACTCGCTGAAATGGAGAGAGAATCATTAGCCAAAGAAGAAGGGCGAATGAGAAAACAACTTGATTTACGCCTAAACCGTCAATTAGAATCACTACGCGAAGAAATTGAAGTAGAACAAGATAGAAGACTTGGTGAGCATAAAGATCAGATAAAATCCAACATTGAAGTACAGTTGCAACAAGAGCATCGTCTCCGCCTTGATATTCAAAAAGAGAGATTATCACTTGAATATAATCAAGAATTACAACGAAGGGTTAGAGAAATCGAGGCCAATATTGAAATTGAAATGGAAACACGTTTCAAGCAAATGGAAAGTGCAGAAATAAATCGTCTTGAAGAAGGACATATTGCTCGTTTAGCAGAAAGAGAGGAACAATTACGCCGAGGTATTAGAACTCGTCTTGAGCAACAACTTAGAGGAAGATTGAAGCAAAGAGAAGCTAGACTCAAATCAGAGTATGAGCGTCGTAGCCTACGTTTAGAAGAAGACATTGCTCAACAATTACAAGAGGAACTGGAAGTTCGTCTGCGCCAGGAGACCAATGAACTTGAAGAAAACATGCGCGAAGATGTTGAACTTGCAATAGCGAGGCGCCGTGATGAGTTACGTGTTGAAATCGCTCGCCAATTAGAGGAACGACATTCAGAACGACTTGGTGAAAGGAAATCACGTCTACGCGAAAAGTACGACATCACCTTCTCAAAGGCAGTGGATGACATCTCTCGTTCATTAAAGACAGAGGTTGAGTCTGAACTTGATGTTAGAATGGAAGATGAATTCAATAATTATCGCAATGCAAGAGAAGCAGAAATACAAAACCGTCTTGCTCGCTTTAGATATGATAGAGAATCTGAATTACGCGACCAATTGGGTGCTCAATACGAAGCTAAGAAGGTTGATTGGTCAGAACGCCTAGAGATAGAATTCCAATCACGTGAAGCTGCAGCAAGAAAGGCGATAATGTCAGAAGTTGATGCTGGTTTACGTAATGAACGCCTAACCTTTGAAACAGATCTAGATCTATTGAAGGAAGAAACTTCCCTTGAACTTGAAATTGATATGGAAGAAAGACTCAATGACTTCAAGAACCGTAAGGAAAATGAAGTTGCAACTCAACTTGAAAGACAACTTGACAAGCGTGAAGAGATTATGCGCAACAAGGCTCTTATCGATGTAAGAAAGAGAGAAGCAGCCATTAGAGCGGAGATTGAAGCACAACTTGGACTAAAGCGTGCAGAAATTCGTGATCGCTTGAGTGGTCTAACTGAGAAGATGGATGCCTTCAAGGAAATGGCTGAAGAAAAGATGCGTGATGCAGTCACAAATCAAATCCAAGGTGAAATTGATAGAGATCAATCCACACTTCAAAGCCGAGAACAAGAATTCAAGGAATTACAAACTCAAGATGATAAAGTCGACAAGCGTCAAACATGGATGCAAGCGATTTCAGGTCAAGGTACTCAAGGAATGCAAGCAACTGGCATGGACCCATCTCTGTTAGGAGCGCGTGCGGGGACATCTGCTGCAGGTGGAAGGATGCTTGGAGGAATGTTAGGTGCTGCTGCACAACAGCATCAACCTAGAATTGGATTAGCTGGAA
>Ga0206678_10002441_pt1 | contig 11806 bp, 9 predicted proteins | sample M180m12015metaG_FD_155453 | JGI IMG/M metagenome (GOLD analysis project Ga0206678, IMG submission 155453) | Ammonia-oxidizing marine archaeal communities from Monterey Bay, California, United States - M1 80m 12015 | ecosystem: Environmental > Aquatic > Marine > Intertidal zone | place: USA...
GAGGCCGTACATTCCCTAGGGATTATGATGCCATTCAATACAAGGGTTAGATAGTTCAGATGGCGCATTCAAATATTATATTATCAAACTCCCAATTGATAATAATCACCAATCACCAAAAATAGGCCGAAGGCAACCAAAGGTAAAATTGTCAACCAAAACCACATCTTCTTCTCATCCTCTTCCATACCTAATCTAGGTGGATTCGTATTCAATAAAGATTAGGCAGGAAACAACATCTTCCTTGTTGTCCAAATAGGCCCTCTGATTCAGAGGATATTATCTACGATTTCATCCATGTCTTGGCCTCGTCCGCAGTATGAGCATCGTATTTCTAGCGGCTCGATGTTGACTACCCGCAGTTTGTGCGGCAACGGCTCTCGAGCATTTTGAGTGATGCAGTTCCAGAATGAACAGCGGGCGATATTGATTAGATCTTCCCCGAGTTCTGCCTTCAGCTTCTCCGCAACGCTGTAGTTTCGGATGATGGCAACGCTCGCTGCAGGTGCGATGAGGGCTAACCTGTCAAGCTCCTCCTGACTGAGCTCACGGTCCTCGATTTTCAGTACATCCTTGCGTCCGAGTTTGGCGCTTGGTACATTCATAACCATCGATATTGGATTGGAACGTCCGATGTCCAGCCTGAGCATGCGCAGGACTTGGATTGCGCGACCACCGGGTATGTGGTCGACTACAGTGCCATTGCAAATCGCAGTAACACGCCTCATCTCGCTCATCACTTCACCTTCTTGGGGACCTTTACGCCGAGACAATCACATAGAAGGGCCATTCTTGCGACCACACCATTGAACGCCTGCTGAAAATATCTAGCATGATGAGTCGAGTCGACACTTGGATGAATCTCGTTGATTCGAGGCAATGGGTGCATGATGATCATACTCTCCTTGGCGCCGGCCAGATCAGAGGCTGTCAGCATGTAGATGCCGGCAACCTTGGTGTATTCATCCTCGTCGGGAAAACGCTCCTTCTGTATGCGAGTCATATAGATGACATCGGCTTCAGCGATGGTTCCGGGGAGGTCAGTGGTCTCAGTGACTTTTGCTCCCTCTGCATTTAGGTCGGAAACTATCTCGGAGGGCATTCGCAGTGATTCAGGTGATACCAGTGTCAGTGTCGCGCCAAAGCGAATTAGGGCGTGAGACAGGCTGTGAACAGTGCGCCCATAGCGTAAATCACCCACTAGGATGACGTTAAGCCCCTCGAGGGTACCGTGCCCTTCACGGATAGTGAAGAGGTCGAGGAGAGTTTGAGTCGGATGGTTGCCCGCACCGTCGCCCGCGTTGAGTACCGGTATCTCGATGGCATCCGCACTGTATTGCGCTGCACCCTGCTGTGGATGGCGGATGGCGGCCACGTCTGCGTAGCCGTCAATCATCTGCATGGTGTCGTACAGCGTCTCGCCCTTGGCTACCGAGGAACCGGTGGAACTGAAGTTCAGTACCGATCCACCAAGCCTTTTCATCGCGGATTCGAAGGACATCCGGGTTCTAGTGGAGTTCTCGAAGAACATGTTCGCGAGAACCTTGCCTTCGAGCAGAGGGAGGTAAATCTCGCCCTTGGCAACAGGAAGGAGACGCTCGGCGTTGTCTAGGAGACTGGTAATCTCCTTGTTCGTCAGATCGTCCATCGTGATGAGGTCGCCCATCGCCTTTCCTCAGCGAAGCCGGGAGCGTGCCGGTTATCTGCCTTACTATCGGCCCTCTGGACCTCTGACACGACACCGTCGGCTTGATGTGGGGTAATTATCCCGCGCGATTGATGATAATCAGCCGGACCCCGGTCCGAGTCTCGTTCTGCGGGGGTGGAACAGATGTCGATTGGTTCGCCTCGTCCGAGCCTAATGGGGGCATGGTCACCTCATTGGCACTTGACAGGCACATCCACGTGACTGTGAATCGACGCTTCGACGACAAGGTCCGGGTGTCCTACTCCTCAATGGAGATGGTGAGCGACTTTGAGGACCTCAAGCACGAGTTGGTTAGGGAGGCCATGAGGATGACAGGAGTGACCTCCGGTGTCGAGATTACGACCATCGCCGACATCCCCTCAAGAGGCACTGGCCTTGGTTCCTCTTCCGCAGTCACCGTGGGGCTGCTCAATGCACTGCACAGGTTCGCAGGCAACGATACCTCTCCCGAGCAGCTGGCCGAGGAGGCCTGCCGCATCGAGATTGACATCCTCGAACAACCCATCGGCAGGCAGGACCAGTATGCAGCCGCCTTTGGCGGTGTCAATTCGATTAGATTCGGTGCCGACGGCGTCGAAATAAACCCGGTGAAAATATCCCCCTATGTCTCCAAGCGCCTCTCAGAGGAGTTCACCCTCGTTTTCACCGGTACGTCGCGCAGCGCCTCTGAGGTGCTGAGCGAGGTCCCCGATGACCCTGCCGACAAACTCGACAGGTTGCGCGCCATCCGTATACAAGCCGACGAGGCTAGGGAAACTCTGGAATCGGGTGATCTCTCGGACCTCGGAAATCTGCTCAACGGCGCTTGGGAGGCTAAACGAGGGATCTCTGCCGGTATCAGCGGGAATGATATCGATGCGCTGCACACGCGCATCATGAGTATGGGCGCTACCGGTGCTAAACTGCTCGGAGCCGGTGGTGGCGGATTCTTCCTGGTTCATGGTGAAAGCGGTCTGCGCGCACGACTCGCCGAGTTGGGCCCTGAGCACAGAATCATCCCACTGGGAATCGATCATATCGGTTCGACGATCATACACGAAGACTGAGGTTAGGCAATGGACTCTCGCGTTTCAGCACTGACTCTGTCCCTCCTGATGCTGTTCGGCACGCTTGCCACCCCGGCGATCGCAGAGGAGCCTGAGGAACCCTCTTGGGTGTGGCCCGACCCGCTGCCGCTGCAGAACGATGACGTCTTGGGCAACTCCCAACTCGATATCTCAGGACCGATATCACCGTCTTCGAATATCTCGGCTTCATGGAACGCAAACATCTCTCTGCGGGATGACTACGGCGTTGAGTTGCTACCTGACAGGGCGCTCGGAGTGCGCGCTCAAATTGACCAGCACTTAGGTGATGGTAATGGATGGTTGAGCATACCTGAGATTGCCGATTTCGTTGTACTGGTAGAGAATGCCCGTAATCTTACCGACTCCGAGATGATGGGTTGTTGCATCGTTGACTATTCTCCGTTGCAGATGGTGAAAGGGGTCGAAATCATCGTAATCCCGCCCGTAAACGGTTCGGTTGACAGCAACGGGAGTCGGGGCTGGATGGAGAGTGCCGATCTAACGGGGATGACTGACAGCCGCTCGACTAGAATTCTCGACATCCCACGCGTGGGCGGTGTGATAGAGGAAATCCCTCTCAGAATCACCCTTCCCGACCAGTGGGAGTTCCGATACAGCGCCATGCAGAGTGTGATTGAGGGCAGCCCAAGTGACTTCACGGTGTTCCGTCATCAGGCCCCTGTGGCTTCAGACATCCGCATCACTTTGGGTGAGAACATGCCACCCAATGCGATAGCCGAGAGGAAGACTGGAAATTCACTGATTCCCCTTTCGATTCCTACCGAATATACAGGAGTATGCACCGACAGCGTCTTCGATGACACTCAGCAGTGGTGGACAGTCCACAGGAACGGCACCATGGTCATCCACTCCTCTGAACCCAATCTTGTGTTTACCGCCGCTGATGCAGGCTTCTTAGACGGAGAAGTAGCCACTGTGAACCTCCATTGCATGGATGAGTTCTCAGTTTCAAGCATCATGGTGGAGGACATACTGATTGACGGAAGCAATCCGACTTGGGAGGCGATCTTCGAGATTCAAGTCGATGGCAACACTACCGTGCTGGACAGCGAGCAGACTCACATTGAGGTAACATCGGGTAGTGAGTTCTACTTCACCTTCAGCACCTCGGATTCCAGCGGTCTACCAGTCAGTATCGACATCACATCCGACAAGTCCGCGGGATGGAGGCACACCGGCTTCGACTACCTCGAGTTCATGGATCGCTTCTTCCAAGGCGAACAGGTCAATGGGATGCACCTTAATTTGACCGACCGCCATCAGGCCAAGGAGCCAAGTGAGTACAATCTCTCTCTTACCATTACAGACGACGCCTCGAATATTGTCACGAGAGAGTGGACAATCATCATCTCTGACGGATCCGGTCCAACGATAATCCCTAACATTATCTCTAATGGTACTCTGATATCGCCCGAGTCTCCCGCACGCGCGGGCGAGGGCATTATCCTCTCCTTGACCGAGTCCTTCGACGACCTAGATGCAATTGACGATGTATCTTGGGAGGTCAGGGTGGATGGACAGGTGATAGCCGAGACAGCCCTCTGGAGCGAGATTGAGAAACTCCCACTGCCTCTGTATGAGCCAGCGATATACCTCATCCACATCATAGCCTGGGACTCCGTGGGCAACATGGAGCAGATTTCTTTCGGCCTAGCTGTCTCACCCGCACTCGGTGTTTTCCCTTCAGTCTTAGACCACCATGTTATTGGCGATCTCGTTGAGGGTGAAGCGATCAATATCATCGTCACTATGAACAACACAGGAGCAGACATCGGCTCAGGAGTTCTGTGTTCGGGAACTGTCTGTTCTGACGAGGTAGTGGTCAGCGCTGCCGACCCATCTGGACCCGGAGTCTTCAGCGCCGAACTATTCCTGAACCTAAACAACACAGATCCAATCAATCTCAGGTTTGTTTGGTCCAGTGACAGCGCGGGCAGTGACGGCGTTTTAGAGATAGACAACGACTATGTCGTTGTGTCACAGTGGCAGATGCCAATGCAGGTACTGCTGGGTGTGCTGAGCGTGCTGATGCTGCTCGCATGGCTGGCTCACCGCACTTGGGGTATCGAATCACAGAGGCCGTGAGCGCCACTCAGGTATCCGCACACCTCTTGACCCCAACTCAGGGTGGGGAGGACATGGTCCTGCTCCCCGACTACCCCGAGAAGACCTTCTTGGCGCACAGACTCAGGGTCGAGAGACTTGCGCTTCTTTGCACACTCGTGCTAATTGGTGGAGGGGGCTGGTGGCTTGCCCCCGCAGTCACCAGTGGGGCCGAGATGTTTCCGAAGGTAGGTCCTGTTCTAGTGCTGTTCGCCTCGGCACTGCTCCTCCCTGATCTGATAGACTACGGGCCCGTTGAGCGATCTAGACTGGGTACAGCGGCAAACATCGCCTGGCCCAGTGTTCTGGCCTTAGCTGGGATTCACTACGGGCAGGGAGATGAGTTGATCGCATCGTTGATGCTGGCAGCGATAGCCGCCTTCCTTTGGCGCTACACCAGCCACCTACTCGGTGGCAGCCTCGGAATTCGTAAATGGAGGGGTCTGACAAGCATTGCCGGACTCGCCATCGCCATTTCCATACTGGTTTCGATGAGCGGCGATACGGTCCTGTGGGCAGTCGTCATCACAGCATCGTTGGTGACGATGATCCCTGATCTTCGGGCCAAGGACGACAATCACAGGGCTAGGGCAGAGTTTGCCAGCAGGCTCGAACAGGTGGAGGCACGCATCCTCTCCCTTCGAGAGGGAGGGTCGGGCCTCGAACAGTCGGCTTCGTTACTCAAAACAGCCCGAGAGGAGGGTTACAAGGACCCCTCTAGGGGAATGGATCTGATTGCGCAGGCAGAGATTGAGATGGAGCGAACTCAGGCAGTCGCAGTCGATCTTGATGCCATACGCTCTGATGCTCTCAAGGCCGTGAAGCGTGCTGAAGAGGTTACCCTCGACGCACTCGGTCCGAGGAAAGCCTTCGAGGCCGGTGATAGGGAGGCCAAGCTAGGTTCGCCTCGTGAGGCCGAGTTATTGTACCGACGCGCTAAGGAGAAGGCTGCGGTGATTGAGGAACACTGGCAGAGAGCAGCAGACGCGATTGCTGAGTCAGTGGCTGCGATAGGGGACCACACCGGCCATCAGGCCGATGCAGTGAGAGACATACTCAGAGCGGCCGAGGAGGCGTTGCAGGCAGAGGAGCCCAAGGAGGCCCTGCACATCGCCTCATCAATTCCCGAACATCTCGAGAGCCTCGGCTCCTCTGGGGAGGCCGCAGCCAAGTCGCTGAGCGATGCCGAGCACGCGGTGGCGGCGGCCGAGAACGATATCCAAATAGTCACGAAGGATCGGTTGGAGCAGGCTCGCAAGGCCATTGATTCGGGCGATTCTGCTCTTGCGAAGGGCCTTGCTGACAGTGTTCTGAGGGACGTGCGAGCAACCTCTGACGCGATGCAAGAGGTGCAGCGGGCACTACGCCAGAGTAAGCAGATTGAGGCTAGATTCCCAGCCACGAAAAAATCTGAGTGGGAGACTAGGCTCGAACAGGTTGCAGCGATGGCAGATGCTGGTGAGTGGCAGGATGCCGTACAGGTGATGAACCTCCTGACCTCGGATCTACAGTCTCATGAGCACAAGGTGTCAGAGGCGACAGAATTAGTTCGCTTCGTCGACGAGGAGTGGAAGGCCCTGCGCCGCAAACTCGACTCCGCTGGGATAGGTCCGGCGGACCCAGACAGGATGGCTGCCGAGAAGGCAGTATCTGAAGCATCCAATACTCTGGAGCAGGGCGACATCGATTCCTGTCACAAGGCACTGGGGACTGCCAGTGAGATGCTTGAGTCGCAGAACCGTCGAGTCTAACGCCTACTCTCAAAGCAGTATGGGCAGTACTGGTTGATTTCATACCGCTCTGACTTCTGCTCATCATAGGAAAGTGGCTCTCGGCACCTGAAGCAGATCACTATTTCTGTCTCCATGAGTTGGTGGTCCAGAGCAACTCTCTGGTCGAACACGAAGCAGTCACCATTCCAATGGGAGCCACCACACTCCTCCAAGTACCCGAGGATCCCCCCTTCGAGCTGCCTGACATCCTCAAACCCAGCCTTGAGCATGACAGCAGACGCCTTCTCACAGCGAATACCTCCGGTGCAGTACATCACCAGCGTCTTCGACTTGTACTCATCAGGCAAGGATTCAATCGCATCCGGGAAGTCTCTGAATGAGGGTATGTCGAGTTCTATCGCGCTATCGAAGGTTCCTACTCTAGTCTCGTAGTCGTTCCGAGTGTCGAGCACTACGATATCCTCGCCTTCGTCAAGCATCTGCTTGAACTCCGTGGGCGATATGTGGGGGCCGGTGAACTCTGCTGGCCTGATGTCATCCCTCCCGAGAGCAATTATCTCTTGCTTGCGTTTGACAAGCATCCTTCGGAATGGTTGGTAGTCTGTGTGACTGATTTTAGTCGGGATGCCTACGAAGCGAGCGTCGGACTCGAGGTACTGCAGGAAAGATTCGATGGCTTCCTGGGTGCCTGCGAGGAAGAAGTTGATTCCGTTGGGACTCAGAAGTACAGTTCCTTTGAGCCCCAGTTCGAGACAGCGCTCCAGCATCGGTTCGCGGAGATCGTCTCTGTCGGGTAGATCGACGAAGCGGTAGCCGGCGATGTTCACGATCATGACTGTCCCTCACTTCGGAGGCACGATGCCGAGTTCAGTGCTGCGATTGGTTATCTCGGCGAAAATCTCCGCTACGAACTCGTCCAACGCGACCCCGTTGCGCTGGTTGTTGTTACGCCCCCGGATGGAGACAGTTCCGTCGACCGACTCTTCGTCGCCGATGATTACCATGTAGGCCGGACGCAGCGTCCGATGCATACGAATCTTCTTGCCAATGGTGCTGTCCGAGTCGTCGATGCGGACCCTGACTCCCGCCTCGTGCAGGGCATCATACACTCTAGCAGCGTGCTCCTTGTGCTTCTCGGAGATGGTAATGACCTGGACTTGAACCGGAGAGAGCCAGGTCGGAAAATTCCCTGCCCAGTGCTCGGTCAAGAAGGCGACAAACCTCTCGTGCGTCGACAGCGGTGCGCGGTGGATGACGAAGACCTCGCCGTTCTCCGCACCGGTCTCGTCCTTGTAGGTCAGAGCGAACCTCTCCTTAGCAGCGAAATCGAGCTGAATGGTTGACATCGATTCCTCGCGACCTATCAAGGTAGTAAATTGGATATCGACCTTAGGGCCATAGAATGCAGCCTCGTCGACTGCCTCGACGTATGGAACGCCGAGACTGTCCAGTATGTTCCTGAGATGGTTCTCGGTGGCAGCCCAGTTCTCGGGCTGGTCGATGTACTTCTCAGAGTTAGCAGGATCCCAAAGAGAGAGCCGGAAGTGGTAACTCTCGAAGCCGAAGGCAGCATAGTAGTCTTGCACCATTCTGATATTGTCAGCGAATTCTTGCGCTACCTGGTCGAGGGTGCAGTAGATGTGGGCATCGTTCATCGACAGCATCCTGACGCGCAGTAGTCCGGTGAGAGTTCCAGAGAGTTCGTTTCGGTAGACAGTACCGTACTCGGCGATGCGCAAGGGCAAATCACGGTAGGAACGTTTCTTGTTGCTGTACACGAGATGGTGCATCGGGCAATTCATCGCCTTCAGGTAGTATGTCCCGTCGTCCATCTCCATTGGGGGGTACATCGAGTCGGCGTAGTGCGGCAGGTGCCCACTGGCCTCAAACAGTTGTTGCTTGGCGAGAACCGGAGTAGTAACTCTGACGTAGCCATAGGCTTCCTCGGTCTCGACCGCGAACCGCTCAATCTCAGACTTGATGATCTCGCCGTTCGGTAACCACACCGGTAGCCCCTTGCCGATGAGTTCGTCAATCATATAGAGATCCATTTCCTTGCCGATTTTCTTGTGGTCACGCTTAGCCGCCTCTTCCAGTTGGCGCACCCTCTCCTGCAACGCCTCTTTGCTCGGGTAACACATACCGTAGATCCGAACGAGGGACTCGCGCTTACTGTCAGCCCTCCAGTAGGCCTGGCTGGTGCTGGACAACCTGAACCAGCGCAGATGCGAGGTGCTGGGTACGTGCGGGCCACGGCACAAATCGACGAAGTCGCCCTGACGGTAAGCAGACGAACCTACGTCGTGACCAATCTTGTCATCCATTATCTCAAGTTTGAACGGGTTCGATGCGAACATCTCGCGCAACACGTCGTTGCCGTGATCCTCGCGGATGATTGCATGGTTGGCTCGAACGTGTTGACTCATCTTCTTCTCAATCGCTCTGAGTTCCTCGTCACCAATCGGGGCCATGTGGAAGTCGTAGTAGAAGCCAGTCTCAATCGGCGGGCCGATGGTCGGTTTGGCATCAGGGAACAGTTCAGTCACGGCCTGGGCTAGCAAGTGCGCGCAAGAGTGGCGCAGGATGTACAGACCCTCCTCGGAGTCTCCAGCGATGACCTCGACGCCACAATTGGAATCGAGGATGTGCGAGAAGTCTCGCTCACTACCGTCGACTAGGGCGGCGACGGCACCGGACTTCTTGCCGTGGACATTCACGATGACCTCGCCAACTGTGATTCCCGAGGCGTACTCATGGACGCCAGCGACGCCGACATCAACCGAAATCATCGCCATCTAAGGTATCCTCAGCGCGTTGGCGAGGCACATTGGATATGAAGCCAATCGCGAAAAACAGGCCGTAGGCCTGAATCATTCGAGTACGAATTGGGTACCAGCGGTACCAGCAACCATGCCCTGCATGTCCGTGAGAGCACCTATCACCGCTCTTCCACCTGAGCGGCGAACGAAGCCACAGGCCGCCTCCACCTTGGGTCCCATCGAGCCCTCTTCAAACTCGTACTGCTCTATCTGCTCGGGTGTGATTCTCTCAATTCTGCGAGCATCTTCGGTTCCCCAGTCGAGATAGACGCCATCGGTGTCAGTAGCGAGGATGAGCAGGCCCGCGTCGAGCTCGAAGGCGAGCAGCGCGCTAGCCCTGTCCTTGTCAATCACCACCTCGACACCCTTGAGCGTCCCGTCTGGTTTGTACACAGTCGGTATGCCACCACCGCCCGCGCAGATTACGGTGGCGCCGTTCTCGAGCAGCCAGTGAATCGGTCTCATCTCGAAGATCCTCTGGGGCTCAGGGGATGCCACCACCCTCCTCCAATACTCGCCGTCGGGAGCAACACTCCACCCCTTCTGTTCGGCCAGCGTCTTAGCCTCCTGCTCACTGTAAACCGGGCCTATCGGCTTGGTCGGGTTGTCGAATGCAGGGTCCTCGGGATCGACCTCCACCATGGTCAGGATGGTCGCCAACGGCTCTTCCATCGGAAGCAAGTTGCCGAGTTCTTGTTCGATCATGTAGCCAATCATCCCCTCGGTCTGGGCCCCTAGGATGTCGAGCGGGTACTCTTCGACTTCTTCGTAGGCCGCCGACTGCAACGACAGCAGCCCGACCTGTGGTCCGTTGCCGTGAGAGATGACAAGCTGGTAGTCGTGTGCCAGTGGAGCCAACGCCTTGGCAGCTATCGCCACGTTGCGGCGCTGGTTCTCAGCCGTCAGCGGCTGACCGCGTTTCAGAAGTGCATTGCCTCCAAGCGCCACTACGACCCTCATGAGTCTGGCGCGGAAGCGTGAAGCGATAAGAACACGCGCCCTTTGGCGTGTCCATGGTGCGTCTTGGGCTGTTGGCCAATCCCGACGCCGGGCTAGGCGGCAGGTTGGGTCTGAAGGGCTCAGACGGTCAGGCCGAGTTGGCACGATCCATGGGGGCCGTGGACCGCTCAGGACCCCGACTGACCCTGATGCTTGAGTACTTCTCCAAACTCCACAGAGCCAGCTTCGATGACATCGAGTGGCTGACTAGTGAGGGCAGGATGGGCACCGATTGGCTTCCAAAAGGAACCAAAATCGGCTCTATCAGCACAGTTCACTCGTCTTCAGGTGACACTTCCGCGTCCGACACTGCCGTAGCGGTGACGGCTCTCCTCGAGAACGACATCGACCTGCTGGTCTACGCTGGCGGCGATGGCACCACGCGCGACATCATCGCCGCATTGGAGTCAACCGGTCATCCGAAGACTCCAGTAATCGGAGTCCCGACCGGAGTCAAGATGCACTCCGGCTGCTTTGCAGCCTCTCCGAAGGCCGCTGCAGAGGTACTTTCTGCATGGCTCAACGACGATTTGCTGCTGGCCAGTACCGAGGTACTGGACCTCGACGAGGAGCGCTATCGGAAGGGTGAGTGGGTAGTACAGTTGTACGCCGAGGCGATGACACCCGCCAGTCCGCGCTGGATGCAAGGTTCCAAGCAACGCATCGAGGCTACCGGTGAGGAGGACACCACAGAGGGACTGGCCGACCACATTGGAGAACTCATCATCAATGACGAGAGACTCGTCATCTGGGGCTCAGGAGGGACATTGCGGACCATCGGAGAGATGAACGGCTTTGAACTGACCAATCTCGGTATCGACGCTACCAGGGGCACAGAACAGGTTGGTATCGACCTAGATGAAGCAGGTCTACTGAAGATTCTCTCATCACACACAGGACCGATCACACTACTACTTTCCCCTATGGGGGGCCAGGGTTTCTTGATTGGCAGAGGTAACCTGCAACTTTCCCCGGAGGTCCTGCGCGCGGTCGGCATAGACAGTATACTCGGGGTTGTGACTCCAGCCAAACTGTTGACTGTCAGGAGGCTACGCATCGAGACCGGTGATTCCGAGCTCGATGCGGAGTTTGCGGCCAAGCGCTACATGAAGGTCCTACAGGGTTACAGGACCACCAGAGTCCTACCGGTATCAGTCGACTAGATATCCAGCCCACATGCCGCCTTCATCAGACCGAGGAAAGGTGGACTGGGTCTACCCGGGCGTGATTTGAATTCGGGATGGTACTGAGTCCCGACGAAATAGGGGTGGTCGTCAAGCTCCATTATCTCGCAGCGCTGTCCAGTCTCGTCCTTCCCTACATATCTCAGGCCGGCACTTTCAATCTGCTCAATTA
>Ga0206678_10002448_pt1 | contig 11785 bp, 10 predicted proteins | sample M180m12015metaG_FD_155453 | JGI IMG/M metagenome (GOLD analysis project Ga0206678, IMG submission 155453) | Ammonia-oxidizing marine archaeal communities from Monterey Bay, California, United States - M1 80m 12015 | ecosystem: Environmental > Aquatic > Marine > Intertidal zone | place: USA...
AGGGTTACCCAACCTTGCTCCTGATCCATGCCGTAGGCAGCACTGATGCTGTCTCCATAGACAAGTAGAGTGTCCGCGAGAGCGAGTTGGCTGGTACCGAAACAATACAGAGCGATAATAATTTTAGTGAAGCGAGCAATGATCAAAACACAAGACCTTGGAAAATCAGTCAGCACCTCGGAAGGGCAATTGACTATATTGAAAGGGATCGATTTGGAAATCAAGAAATCCGAGTCGGTAGCCATCGTGGGAGCATCCGGTTCGGGTAAAACTACCCTGTTAAGCCTTCTGGCGGGTCTGGATACTCCCAGTCGAGGCAAGATAACATTGGGAGACTACGAGATCACCTCCTTCAATGAGGAAAAAAGAGCGAAAGTCCGTTCCGAACTGGTGGGTTTCGTATTCCAGTCTTTTCAGCTGCTGGCGAGCCTGAGTGCGATAGAAAACGTGATGCTGCCTGCAGAGCTTACCGGAGATAGTGAAGCCCAGGCCAAGGCAAAGGAACTACTCGATAGAGTTGGCCTGAGTCACAGGGTGAATCATTACCCGCGCCAACTCTCGGGTGGTGAACAGCAGCGGGTGGCAATTGCGAGGGCATTTGCTTCCTCTGTCGAGATTCTGTTTGCAGACGAACCAACAGGAAATCTGGACACGGCGACCGGCCAACATATCATTGATCTGATCTTTGAGCTCAATGCGGAGTTTGGCACGACACTGGTACTGGTCACGCATGACAGCCGGCTTGCTGATCGTTGTGAACGTAGTATTCATATAGCGTCCGGTGAACTCATTGAGCCGCCGAACCTACCGGAAGTAGTTTCCAGTCTTGGAGGCTAACTCGTGAATATTTTTTCCCTGGCCCTGAAACTGCTGTGGCGCGACTGGCGTGCGGGTGAGCTGACGCTTCTGCTGGCATCACTGGTGATTGCTGTGGGTACAGTGACGACAGTGTCGCTTTTTGTCGATCGTTTGCAGCAGGCGCTTTTAACAGAATCTGCGACTTTCCTTGCTGCTGACAAGGTGATTTCCTCCGATGCGCCTATAGACGCAGAAATTGTTGACTACGCGACATCTCTTGGGCTCAGAACATCTGAAACTCTGGGTTTTGTTTCGATGGTTTTTTCCGAAGAGCGAGCGCAGTTCACCTCTGTAAAAGCCGTGGACCAGCATTACCCGCTGCGCGGGAAACTGATTGCCGGTGATGAACCCTTTGTCAGGGGAGCACCGGTCGACACGGGTCCGTCGCCCGGAGAGATCTGGATTGAAAGCCGATTATTCCCTTCACTTGATGTCGCACCCGGAGACCTGCTGGACGTTGGTGTATCCAGCATTCCCGTTACCCGTGTTCTGATAAAGGAGCCTGACAGGGGGGGCGGTTTTGGTAATGCCGGGCCACGAGTGTTAATGAACATGGCTGATGTTCCGGCGACGGAAGTGGTGCAACCGGGAAGCCGCCTGACCTATCGATACCTGTTTGCGGGAGACAGAGAGCGCCTTGAACAGTTTGAAACGTGGGTAAAGCCAAGGCTGGGGATTGAGGCGCGAATTTTTGGTGTAAAGGAAGGGGCCGAGGGAATTGGTAACGCACTCGACCGCGGAGAACGTTTCCTGCTATTGGGTAGTTTGCTGGGAGTTGTGCTTGCTGGCGTTGCTATAGCCCTTGTTGCGCAACGATACAGCCTTAGGCACTACGATCACGTGGCCATTATGAAAACGCTTGGGGCGACGCCGCGCTCTGTCGACCTGATTTTTATCACCATATTTGTCACGCTTGGTTCCGCAGCAACCCTGTTGGGTGCAGCAATAGGCTATGCCATGCAGATGGGTGTAGCGAGAATCCTTGCTCCCTATATACCGATAGAGCTACCGGAGCCTTCGATGCGCCCGGTGTTACTAGGGCTAGTGACGGGTTTTATCTGCCTTTTAAGCTTTGCATTGCCGCCGTTACTCAAACTTCGTTCAATTGACCCCGTTAGGGTTATTCGCCGCGATCTGGGTGACGCCAGTGTTGCAGACAGAATGACCTATAGTTTCGCTGTTCTCGGAACGCTTGGCCTGATGTGGTGGTACTCCCAGGATATCAATCTAACATTAATTATTTTTAGCGGCTCTGTCATATCGTTAGCGCTGCTATTTGCGGTTGCGTTTCTGCTACTTAGAAGCGGCAGGGTTCTGGGGATGCAGGCTGGTAGCGCCTGGAGGCTGGCGCTGGCAGGTATGCAGAGACGGGGGCAGGAAAATACCTTGCAGATTCTGGTTTTCGGGCTGGCTATTATGCTGCTCCTGATTCTGTACCTCGTTAGAACAGCACTTATTACGGAGTGGCAATCTCAGATTCCACCGGATGCCCCCAATCACTTTGCGATTAACATTACACCAGAGGATGTCCAGCCAATCAGAACGCTGTTTGCAGAAAACGGGGTTGACAGTCAGCCGTTGTATCCGATGATCCGGGGCCGAGTCAGCAGCGTGAATGGAGAATCAGCATCTGATCGGGACAAACGTCTGCAACATCGGGGAGAAGAGGCTCCGGGGTCGAGTTCAGGCAGAAATTTGACCTGGTCTGGTGTGCTCCCGGATGACAACATCGTGATAGCAGGAGAGTGGTGGGACCAAAGTTATTCAGGGACCCCACTGGTTTCGCTTGAAAAGGATCTGGCGTACCGCAATCAGCTAAAAGTTGATGACGAGTTGGTATTCACTATTCAAGGCAGGGAAGTACAGGCTCGAATAGCGAGCATCAGGACGGTTGCCTGGGATAACATGCAACCGAACTTCTACATTATCTTTGCGCCGGGGACCCTCGAGGAGTTCCCGTCTACCTTTATGACCAGCTTTCATCTTGAGAAAGAACAGAAGCTTTTTCTAAACGATCTGCTTAAAGCCCACCCGACAATGACCGTCATCGAGATTGATGCCCTGATCGAGCAGATACAACGTATCATCAGCCAGGTTACCCTTGCGATCGAGCTGGTGCTGGTGCTAATCGTGGGCTCTGGCGGCCTAGTTCTGCTAGCGAGTGTTCAGGCATCAATGGACGAGCGAATGAAACAACACGCCATTCTGCGAACCCTGGGCGCGAGCAGAAGGCTCATATTAGGCAGCCTTGCGATTGAATTTTGTGCGCTCGGATTTTTTGCAGGCATTCTGGCGACCGTTGGGTCCGAGATCACTGTGTTCATGCTGGAAACTGAAATTTTCGAGCTGGATTACGAAATGAACCCTGAGCTTTGGGTATTGGGTCCCGCCGTTGGAATCGTTCTGATTGGTGCCGTTGGGACCTTTGCCACTCGACGGGTTGTGGACACACCACCAGCCAGTGTTTTGCGAGAGCTCGCCTAGCCACGGCTTTATTCTCGCCACGGCGTTTATTTCTAGGGTTCGTGATACCAGGAGCCGTCGCTTTGTTTTCTGATCCACAATTGTGAAAACCAGTAAAACCGGTTTCCTTTTGGCAGGGTGCAGTTATACCGTGTTCTGCCGACCGACACTTCCTTTGTCGGCCTGGCCAGGACCTTTGTGCCGCTTGTTTCCGACAATGCCATCAGCCCGCCGGGCCCGTAACAGGTTAGCCGTGAAAAATTCAGGGAGTCATTGGTGAAGGACAGTTCCAGCGGAGGTTTAAAGTTATCCGACACCAGGGGCTCTACCTCGGGGTGCAGGACAGGGAACGGCAGGCTGCGAAGCTTATCCCTGAAAGCGGCTTCACCTACATAGACACCAGCAAGCGGATAACGAGGCAATATTAGGGGGTTTGAATACGGCCCGATTGCACCGCTTTGCTGTCCAAAACCGATCATTCCCAGATCACCCACCAGGTTTAGGATTTCTTCGTCATACTCACCATAGGGGTAAGCGAAGAAATTGGAATCCAGGCCGTGTTTCACCAGAAGGTTTTTTGCCGTCAATAATTCTCCTCTCATCCGGTCTCTCCACTGATCTGCCGATTCTGCGTCAAGGCGCCTGATCATATGAGTGTGGCTGTCGGTGTGATTCGCGATAGTTGCACCGTGCATGGACATTTCGGCGAGTTGGGCCCACGTCAGGTAGTGAGGGTTTTTCTGTTCTATCAGTCTGGTAGACACAAAAATAGTAAACGGCCAGCCTCTTGCCTGAAGATTGGGAAATGCGGTGCTATAGATGCTGCGGTAGGCGTCGTCAAATGTGATGGCTACGATCTTGTCGTCATTCTTCTCAGTCTCGCGTGAGACGTCCATTGAGCGTTTGACCAGTTCATCGAGTGGTAAGACAGTGAAGCCTTCGGCTTCTATGATATCCAGGTGCCGGTTGAACTGATCAGGTGCAATGCTTGTAATTGCCGGGGTTTTTTCGTCCACATGATGATAGAGAAGCACAACACCAGCGTGCACGTGTGTCGTTAAAAAGCAGATCAGGGTGCCAGTGACCAGTTTCTTATGAAATGTGGTTGCGTGTAGAATGCCGCTACCAAGCAATGTGTAGACTGTCCTGATGGCCGACTTAAGACTGGAACTCAATAAGGTGAACAAAAAGCTTCGCCATGAAACTGGAAAAGCGATTGCGGATTTCAATATGATCCAGGATGGCGACCGCATCATGGTTTGTATCTCTGGTGGTAAAGACTCCCTGACCATGTTGAACATTTTACTGAATCTGAGGGACCATGCACCGATTAATTTCGAGCTTTTGGCGGTGAACCTTGACCAGAAACAGCCTGGCTTTCCAGGGGAAGTTTTGCCGGATTATTTCGAGAAGCTCGGTGTTGATTACAAAATATTGGAAGAAGATACCTATTCGCTGGTGACTGACATAGTACCCGAAGGGAAGACCTACTGTGGCTGGTGTTCAAGATTCCGTCGCGGTATTTTATATAAATTTGCGAAGCAAAATGGCTATACAAAAATCGCGCTTGGTCATCACCGGGATGACATGATAGAGACGTTATTTTTGAATATGTTCCATGGTGGCAAATTGAAGACAATGCCTGCAAAGCTACTGAGTGATGATGGGCAGAATATGGTTATCAGGCCTTTAGCCTACTGTCGTGAGAAAGACATTGAGCGATATGCCCAGCTTAAAGCGCTGCCAATCATCCCGTGTAATCTATGCGGGTCGCAGGACAATCTTCAGCGCCAGGCTATCAAGGGTATGTTGCAGGAATGGGATACGCTACATCCTGGGCGGCTCGCGTCAATATATCGAGCGATGACCGACGTTGTACCCTCGCATCTAGCCGATCGGGATCTGTTTGATTTTTCAAGGTTGGAAGAAAAGCAGCTTAAGCAGGCCAAGCCGTTGGATGTGGTCAACCTCTAAGAGCTTTATTGAAGTGCTTGAGCTAAGGGCTTTATTGAAGGGCTCGCTAAGGGCTTTATTGAAGGGCTCGCTAAGGGCTTATGCCTCTGGTTTGTAGCGTTCATGAAATATCTTGAAGGCGGTAGCTAAATTCCCCAGTTCTTGGACGAATGTCGTGATGTCTTTCTCACTGACTTCGTTGTCGGCCTTGAAGTCTTGTTCTATCTTTCTTGCGATCAGCCTTAAATTTTTGGCGCTGAATGTGGCTGATAACCCTGCAATATTGTGTACGAGTCGCTCTGCCTGTGCGATATCCTGGTCCTTTAGGAAGTTCTTGAATGCTTCATCTGCATTTCCATAAATATTAATGTATTCGTTACTCAGTGAGTAGAAAAACTCCGGGTCACCGCCAAGAGTGTCTATTGCCTTACTAAAATCGAAGCCTTGAATAAAGTAATCTTCGTTTCTTTCCGGTTCCTCATTCTGGGTAACCGGTTGAATGGCTCGTTCATCTACGAGTATATTTTGCAGAGCGTCGTAATCTATCGGCTTGGTAAGGAAATGATCAAATCCGGCATCGAGGGCCTGAGTTTTCTCAAAATCAAGAATGCTGGCAGATGTCGCGATTACGAGAGAAGAACGCAGTGCGGCATCTGCGCGAATACGTTGAATGGCTTGCAGGCCATCCATCACGGGCATTCTAATATCCATTAGTACAACGACGTAGCTGTGTTTGGCTAGTGCTTCCAGCGCGTCTTGCCCATTGCCCGCGATGGTCACCGTGAAGCCTCGTTTTTCGAGCATCAGGCGGGAAAGCTTCTGGTTGATCAGATTGTCCTCGACCAACAGTACCTCGGCGTCTGTCGCCGATGGGATCCGAGAGGTTGACCCAGGGGAATGGGTGTCACGGGTAGGCAACTTCCCTCCTAGGTGACGGTGGGTGAGAATAAATAACCCGAACCATGGATGGTACTAATAAAGGTCGTGTCTTGATCGTGTAGTCTGAACTTTCTTCTCACCTGCCCAACGAGCACATCAATATAGCGATCATCCGGGTACCATTCTCTGCTCCGAATTCGGTTCATGAGCTCGTCGCGAGTCAGGACCTCTCCGCTATTTTCAATCAATGCTAGCAGCAATTGGAATTCTCCCGCAGATAACGGCTGTCGCTTACCGGCAGGAGTTGAAAGTTCCCTTTTGTTAAGGTCCAGTGTCCAGCCTTCGAACTTCCGGGTGAAGCCTTTTTCTTTTAGCTTTTCTTGCGTACGGACCCGCCTGAGTAGATTCTTCACCCGTGACAGTAATTCACGGGGGTCGAAGGGCTTGGTTATGTAATCGTCGGCGCCACTCTCCAGGCCTACGATTCGGTCAATTTGGTTGTCCTTTCCTGTCACCAGAATGATGCCAATGTCGAATTTGGCACGAATTTCACGGGTGAGAGTCAATCCATCCTTTCCCGGTAAGTTGATATCGAGCAGGCACAGGTCTATGTCGTCATCGCTGATCCGCTCTAGGACACCATCGGCATCTGCAACATCGGTGACAGTGTAGCCCTCGTGCTCGAAGTGCGAAGCAAGCTGCCGGCGCGTGATTGGCTCGTCTTCGATGACCAGAATATGTGCAACTCGTTGATTCATGTACGGCAGTTCTTTCCAGTTAGCGACATACTATATACCATTGGTTTCCTTGGATGCCAAATTATTGATAACTTGCCTGACTTCAAAATACCATGGGATGAACTATCGGAAGGTGCCCTGATGGGAATCATCGAGGAATTCGTCACTCGAGAAGGCACGGAATATGGTGATTCTGAGATATCCCTTGAGATTAAATGCCAACAGGTGAGGCAGCAGCTCCGCGATGGTGATGCCTTTATTACCTTCGACGAAGAGGTGCAAACCTGCTCAATAAGCCCTGCTAACTGAGTTTGCCGTGGCCAGCTTGCTCGCGTAGCATCCGTGCAACATCATAAAGTCGGGTTGGGCGGAAGCGATAAAAGATGAAAATTGTAATTGCAATAGTCGTTGGGTTGCTCCTGTTTCTTGGAGCATTGCTACTGAATCAGGAATCGTCAAATAACAATACGGAAGTTAACCTGGAGCAAACCTCCGTTGGCGCAACGGCGCGGATAGTAGATGTCACTGCGAATCTTGATGCTGAGCGAATAGTCAACGCAGATGATGAACCCGGCAACTGGCTGGCCCATGGTCGAACATACGATGAGCAGCGTTTTAGTCCCCTCGATCAGATAACAACGGATAATGTCGCTGATCTTGGTCTTGCCTGGTATTTTGACACCGGCACGGATCGTGGACTGGAAGCATCACCCATCGTTGTAGATGGCGTTATGTATACCTCGGGTTCCTGGAGTGTAGTGTTTGCGAATGATGCTCGAACAGGTGAATTAATATGGCAATTTGACCCGAAGGTACCCAAGGCCTGGGGCGTCAACGCTTGCTGTGATGTGGTCAATCGGGGCGTCTCCGTCTGGAAAGGCCGGGTCTATGTTGGAACGATTGATGGTCGGTTGATTGCGTTGAATGCGGTCACTGGTGAGGTCGCATGGGATGTTAATACTATAGACAAAACCAAGCCATACACGATTACGGGTGCGCCCAGAATCATCAATGACAAGGTAATCATTGGTAATGGCGGTGCTGAGTATGGAGTTCGAGGATACGTAACAGCCTACGATACTGAGACCGGTGAACAAGTTTGGCGTTTTTACACAGTGCCGGGTAATCCTGGTGAACCCTTTGAATCTCCCGCAATGAAAGATGCCGCAAAGACCTGGACCGGGCGTTGGTGGACCATGGGCGGTGGCGGTACAGTGTGGGATTCAATGGCTTATGACCCGGACTTGAATTACTTATACATCGGTGTGGGTAATGGTTCACCGTGGAATCAAAATGTCAGAAGCCCGGGGGGTGGGGACAATCTGTTTTTATCTTCGGTTGTGGCCCTCAACCCTGATACTGGCGAGTATATTTGGCACTATCAAACTACCCCCGGTGATACCTGGGACTACACTGCGACCCAGCATATGATTCTTGCCGAGTTGGAGATTGGTGGTGAGCTCCGAAAAGTCATCATGCAGGCGCCCAAAAACGGTTTTTTCTACGTGCTTGACCGCGTCACAGGTGAGTTTATTTCCGCCGAAGAATATATACCGATAACCTGGGCGACGCACGTTGATCCGGAGACAGGGCGACCTGTCGAGAGTGACAACGCTCGTTATCAAGTCGCGAATCCATTGCTGGATTTACCACTAGAAGAACAAGTTGCCGTGCTAGCCGCGATGACGGCGGAAGAGATAGAAGCGGCCTACCATAAACCTGGACCCCTAGGTGGCCATAACTGGCATCCAATGTCTTACAGTCCGGATACCGGGTATGTCTATATCCCAGCGTTGGATATGCCTTTTGGCTACGGTAACGAACCCGAGTTTACTTACGAGGAAGGCCGCTGGAATCTTGCCAACGATTGGCGGCTGGGTATGCCCACGGGTGATCAGGATCTTGATGACAAGACCGATGGGCTGCTGCGGGGATTTATTTCTGCATGGGATCCCGTTGCACAAAAAGAGGTCTGGCGAGTTCAGCATGCAGGCACCTGGAACGGGGGCATGTTGTCTACTCATGGCAACTTGGTCTTCCAGGGAAACTCCAGCGGCCAGTTTGTCGCATATCGAGCTGATACAGGTGAAAAGCTTTGGTCAGCGCCGGCGCAAACCGGTGTCATTGCGCCGCCGATTTCCTTCGAGATCGACGGAGAGCAATATGTCTCTGTAGTGGCAGGCTGGGGTGGCGCGTTCGCCCTGTCAGCAGGGGCGGCTGAGGGGTATAACTTGAAGCCCCGTGGTCGAATTTTGACCTACAAACTGGAGGGAACAGTTGAGCTGCCGCCGGTGGTTGACGTTGCAGCTGTCTTACCCGAACCGCCGGCAATAGATGCGACCGATGAAGAAATAGCGCATGGTAAGTTTATGTATCACAAGTATTGTGGTGTTTGCCATGGGGCCGGCGTGCGTTCGGGTGGTGTATTGCCTGATCTGCGATATATGGCATCAGGAAAGCATATTGTCTTTGAGGATATTGTTCTTGGCGGTATTTTGCAGGATCGCGGTATGGTGAGTTTTACGAGCTCGCTTACCAAAGAGGATTCGCGAGCCGTGCATCAGTATGTGATTAGCGAGGCACATCGTTTAAAATCACGATCTGGAAGCCAGGCGGTTCCTTGACTGAAATAGTCATGTGGAACAGGACTAAAAGATCAAGAAATATGAATAGGATCATGGCCATGGCCAAGACGAAAGGAGAGAAGTGGGATGAGCGAAGCGATTGATACCCAATGGATGTCAAGGGATCCTGACACGATACCTCTGGATCAGCTGGATCTGATGAATCCTCAGCTGTTTCATAATGATTATCACGTGAAGGTTTTTGAGCGTTTACGCCAAGAATCACCCGTCCACCTGCAAAAAGATCATGCAGAGGTAGGGTCTTTCTGGAATGTCACCCGATACGAAGACATCATGGCGGTAGACACTAATCATGACAGTTTTTCGTCCGATGGTTCCATTGTTGCGACCGACCAGGATGAAGAATTTCCACTGCCGATGTTTATCGCGATGGATCCGCCGAAGCACGATCAACAGCGCAAGGAAGTCAGTGGTGTCGTGCAGCCTTCCAACTTAGCAAAGATGGAATCCACGATCCGTGAACGTGTCTGTGGCATTCTTGATTCACTGCCTCGAGGCGAGGAATTTAACTGGGTCGATCGTGTTTCCATCGAGTTAACAACGCAAATGTTGGCGACGCTGTTTGATTTCCCGTTCGAAGACAGAAGGAAACTCACCCGATGGTCAGACGTGGCAACGGCGGATGAGGATTCCGGCATTATCGAGAGCGAGGATCAGCGGCGGGCAGAATTGTTTGAGTGCCTCGAATACTTTACCGGGCTATGGAACGAAAGAGTCAACGAGCCGCCTCGCGGCGACCTGATTTCGATGTTGGCGCACGGTGAATCGACCAAGAACATGGATCCGGTCGAGTATCTCGGTAACCTGGTATTGTTGATCGTTGGGGGTAACGACACGACGCGAAACTCAATCTCCGGTGGTGTTAAATTTCTGAATGAAAACCCAGCGGAGTATCAAAAGCTGCGTGATAACCATGGGCTGATACCTAACATGGTGTCTGAAATCATCCGCTATCAGACACCGCTGGCTTATATGAGAAGGACCGCATTGAAAGATTCCGTATTGGGCGGTCAGAACATTAAAGAGGGTGATAAATTATTGATGTGGTATGTTTCTGGAAATCGCGACAGTCACTCTATTGAGGAAGCCGATAAATTCTTGATTGATCGCCAAAACGCACGCAGGCATTTGTCGTTTGGTTTTGGTATCCATCGTTGTATGGGTAATCGTCTGGCAGAGATGCAACTGCGAGTGCTGTGGGAGGAGATCATGACTCGTTTCGATAATATTGAAGTGGTCGGTAAGGCCGAGATGGTCAATTCAAACTTCGTTAAGGGCTACTCGAAGCTGCCTGTCATTATCCGCTAGGAAAATAGTAAGGGGCCGAAGGAAATAAGTTGTTGTTAATTCCTTTCGTGCCCTTTACACGCTCAGCTTTTTTCTGGTGTTAATTCTATGGCGTTGGACTCCGCGCGACCCCCTATTGCCATTTCGATAACCCGGTCTCCCCAGGTGTACTTTTCCCGCATCAGTTGATTAATTGTGTCGATGTTCTCGTTCTTCACTCTATGAGTGAAATCGCCAGTCTGTTCACCTCTAATTAAAGTGAACTTTCTGGATGATTGGAGTCGTTTAAACCACTCGGAATCATTGTCGCCCCGCAGGTAAGCGTGCCCGTTGTAGTCGACTACCCAGAGTCGTGTTACGACTTCTTCACCAGCCTCTGTAATAGTGTGCAGCTGAACAACTTCAACTCGCTCGGAAGCAACAACCTGCAATCCGCCAATGATGAGCGCAAGCCCCAGTATTATTCCGACTAGCCATAATATGTATTTCATTGTGTGTTCCTTGTTGCTCGTTTAGCGTGGTATTTTGCAGTTAAAGATAGACTTTATCATTAAACAGTTTAATACTAAACAATATGTTCAGGCGAGCGTATCTGATGACTAACCCATTAAATGATCAGGCTGTTTTTACCTATCTCAACGAGATAGGAATCATCTCCCAGTTATCTGCAGGGCTCTTTGAACAAGGCCTGCCAGAAGGGCTGACGCGCTCCCAGTTCAGTGTGCTGAACTGGTTTGTCCGGGTTGACGTGGAAGCAACACCCGGTCGTCTGGCTCGAGCCTTCCAGGTGACCGGTGGCGCGATGACCAACACCTTAAAGAAGCTTGAATCCAAAGGGCTGGTTAAGGTGGAACCGGACAAAAATAGCGGCAGACGAAAGCGGGTCACCATGACGAGCAAGGGAAATCAGGTTCGTGATAACGCGATTAAATCGGTTGCCCCACTGCTTAATGAATTCGCGGA
>Ga0206678_10002457_pt1 | contig 11761 bp, 10 predicted proteins | sample M180m12015metaG_FD_155453 | JGI IMG/M metagenome (GOLD analysis project Ga0206678, IMG submission 155453) | Ammonia-oxidizing marine archaeal communities from Monterey Bay, California, United States - M1 80m 12015 | ecosystem: Environmental > Aquatic > Marine > Intertidal zone | place: USA...
ACTGGTCGACGTGGAACGCCCCGCAGCTTCAGGAGATCAAGTATCTATCGATATTCAAGGAACCGTTGACGGCGAATCACTTCCAGGACTCACCGCCGATGACTATTTGTATTCTGTGGGAAGCGGCGGAATTGTCGACGAAGTTGACACTCAACTCGAGGGAGCAACCGCAGGCGACGAACTCAGCTTTAGCGCAGACCACCCGGTCCAAGAAGACGTCACGATTGACTTTGAAATTAACGTTCTCGCAGTTAAAGAAGAAGTACTGCCCGAACTCACTGATGAATGGGTAGAAGAAAATACCGATCATGAGACGGTGGAGGAACTGCAGTCGGAAACTATTGAGCGCATGCGAATGATGCGAATCTTTCAAGCGAACTCAGCAATGAGAGAAAACACAGCAACTGCACTGGCTGAATTAGTTGAAGAAGACATTCCCGATTCCATGGTCAACGGAGAAATGTCTGAACAATTACAGCAGTTGGCAATGCGGCTACAGGGCCAGGGAATGAACATTGAAACCTGGATGCAGATGACTGGGCAGGACCCGGAATCTTTTACCGTCGAGTTGCGCGACGCTGCAGAACGATCAGCCAAAGTGGACTTGGCCCTTCGTTCGATCGTCTCAAGAGAATCGATTGAGGTTGACGACGATGAGTTAGAAGAAGAACTGGGACGCATGTCCGAGCAGTTCGAAACATCGGTTGATGAACTTCGGCACCAAATCGAAGACCATGGTGATGGGCTTGGGCCGCTCATGGCCGAAATCGGCAAGCGTAAAGCCTTGGAATGGCTGGTCACCGAAGTCGAATTGGTTGACTCAGAGGGAAACACTGTCAGCCGCGATGACCTCAAACTTCCCGACTTGTCAGATTCCGACAATTCAGAAGAAGACCATGACGGTACGGTTGACAGTGCGGAAACCGAAAATGAAGAGCATTCCGAGGAGGATGACGAACAGTGAGCCTTGAGGCACAGAACTATTTAGTCCCCACGGTCGTCGAACAAACCAATCGAGGCGAACGCGCCTACGACCTCTATTCGCGTTTACTCAAAGAAAACATTATTTTCCTCGGAACCCCCATCGATGACACCATCGCAAACCTGGTGTGCGCTCAGATGATTCATCTGGAATCTGAGAACCCCGATCGTGACATCAACATCTACATCAATTCTCCGGGCGGAGACATCAACGCTCTTTTCGCGATATATGACACCAGTCAATACATCCGCAACGACATAACAACGATCTGCCTAGGTCAAGCAGCTTCGGCAGCCGCAGTGCTGCTGGCCGCGGGCAGCCCAGGAAAACGGATGGCTCTCCCACATGCTCGAGTACTGCTGCATCAGCCCTACGGGCAGGCGATGGGCCAAGCGACTGATATCGAATTAGCCGCCCGTGAAATAGATCGTATGCGAGGGCTCCTCGAAGGAATTTTGGCTCACCATACCGGACAAGAGCTGGACCGCATCCACAATGACACTGACAGAGACTTCATCATGGACGCCGAAGCCGCTAAAGAATACGGGATCATTGACGAAGTGATAGATAGCCGTGAAGTCGTTGAGGATGGGCCGATCCGAGTTGCCTGATATTTTTGCTGTTCAGAGACCGAATCTCTAGGTACTCTCAACCTCTACTCCCTAAGGAGAGTGTCAATGCTCTCGGTGGTATCTCTACCGGTCGTAACGTCACCGCGTTCTGATCTGGCTGTGCCATCCTTAGCAGACGGCTATTAGCCCAAATCGGGTTGAATAACCAGAACGAGGTACTGACAACGTGGCGAAATTCGGAGAGGGCGGAGAGCTGCTGAAGTGCTCTTTTTGCGGTAAATCTCAGAAACAAGTCAAAAAACTTATCGCGGGTCCGGGCGTATACATCTGTGATGAGTGCATCGATCTGTGCAATGAAATTATCGAAGAAGAACTAACAGATACCTCTGAAGTCAGCTTTGACGATGTTCCCAAGCCCGCAGAAATTTTCGGCTTCCTCAACGACTACATCATCGGTCAAGAACGAACGAAGAAGATCCTGTCTGTAGCGGTATACAACCACTACAAACGCATCCAATTCGAGGCAAGTCTCGAATCCGAGGTCGAAATCGCCAAGTCCAACATCATGTTGATAGGTCCGACCGGATGCGGGAAAACCATGATGGCTCAGACCTTGGCGCGCATGCTCAACGTCCCGTTCGCGATCGCCGACGCTACAGCGCTTACTGAAGCGGGGTACGTCGGAGAAGACGTCGAAAATATTTTGTTGAAACTCATTCAAGCCGCTGACTACGACGTCAAGCGAGCAGAAACCGGCATCATCTACATCGACGAAATCGACAAGATCGCCCGTAAAGCTGAGAATCCTTCGATTACCCGTGATGTTTCAGGGGAAGGCGTGCAACAAGCCTTGCTGAAGATCCTTGAAGGGACGCAAGCCTCCGTGCCGCCCCAAGGTGGTCGCAAGCACCCTCACCAAGAGTTCTTACAGATCGACACCAGCAATGTTTTGTTCATATGCGGGGGTGCTTTCGATGGCCTGGAACGCGTCATCGCTGACCGGATCGGGAAACGTGCCGTCGGTTTTGGCGCCGATGTCAAATCTGTTAATGAACGAGCCAACCTGGACTTGCTGGCCGAGGTGTTGCCAGAAGATCTTCAAAAGTACGGGCTGATCCCCGAATTCATTGGACGCCTCCCAGTCGTTGGCGTGGTTGACCAACTCGACCACTCAGCGTTAACCCGGATACTTACCGAACCCCGTAATGCGTTGGTCAAGCAGTATCAGCGGATGTTCGAACTCGATGGTGTTGACCTTGAATTTACTGACGACTCAATCAGCGCAGTGGTCGACCAAGCTTTGCTTCGAAACACGGGAGCGCGTGGCTTGCGTGCGATCCTCGAAGAAGTCCTACTTGGCGTCATGTACGAAATGCCCAGCAGAGAAGACATCGCTCGGTGCATCATCGATCGCGAAGTTGTCCTCGACAAGGTGAATCCGACTCTGGTGCCGCGTAGGGATGACAGCGGTGGCGAGCGCCAGGCGTCATAAGCGGAGCGCTATCCGCCGAACTTCAGCTAACGACGTGTCACAGCAAATCGGCAGTTATGTCGACGCTGTGGACTGGCTCAAAGACCATTACAACCTTGAACAGCATCTGGGTGGGAACGAGCTGCCCGTCCCATCGTTAGACCGTATGCGGACCCTTATGGCGTTATTGGGCGACCCGCAACACGACGTTCCGGCGATCCATATCACTGGAACGAACGGTAAAGGAAGTACGTCTCGAATGGTGGTCGAACTCATCGGCGCGACCGGTCTTGACGTAGGCAGTTACACCTCACCTCACATCGACCGTGTAAACGATCGCATCATGATCGCTAACGAACCTCTCGACGATGATTCGATGACGCAAGCGCTTGCCGAGGTGGCCGAAGTTGAACCATGGGTTCTCGAATCGACGGGCGAAACACCGAATTATTTCGAGATTTTATGCGCCGCGGCGTACAACTGGTTCGCAGCGACTGCGGTTGATGTCAATGTCATCGAAGTCGGAATGGGCGGACGTTGGGACGCTACGAACATCATCGAAGCAGAAGTTGTGGCGCTCACCAACATCGGGCGGGATCATTTGGAAATCATTGGCCCCACAATCGCGGACGCTACCCGAGAAAAAGCGGGCATTATCTCGCCCCGGTCGCACGTCATTTGTGGCGAAACCAGACCAGAATTGCTTGACATCATCACAGCAACCCAACACCGTGAACTGTGGTGCGTGCGTAGCGATTATGACGTCATCGAAGATCGGCTTGCTGTGGGAGGACGGCTAGTTAACCTCGCTACCCCTTACGGTCGCCACGAAGACATTTTTCTCCCTGTCAACGGCGCCCACCAGTCCCAAAACGCAGCCACGGCAGTGGCCGCAGTAGAAGCGTTCTTTGGTCGACAGCTAGACGATGATGTCGTTTCGGAAGCTTTTGCGCGACTCGAACTGCCCGCGCGGTTTGAGGTTATGCAACGACAACCCCTCGTTATCGTGGATGGGGCTCATAACCCGCCCGCTGCAGCGGTCGCAGCTGAAACGCTTTTCGACGACTTCTCTAGCGAACAAGCCCCGATTTTGGTGATGGGAACGAACCGGCCACATGACCCAGTCGAATTTGTGGATGCCCTTCGAGGCACAGAATTCTCGGTGATCATCGCGACTGCCGCCGACTGGCCACGAGCTATTGCCGCTGAAACTCTTGGCGTCGCCCTCAAAAATTGTGGTCCGCGCATAGAGACTGTTCCTCATGTCGCCGATGCAATTGACCGAGCCATTGAGCTTGCAGGGGAAAGCGGCACGGTGTTGGTGGCCGGCTCTTTGTACGTTGCTTCGGAGGCCCGAAGTCAACTCCGTAACACCTAGCGGTAGTCTTACGGCGGACTGACATAAATCTGTTTCAGGAGATTAAGTGCCTCGTACTTTCGTGATTTGCAAGCCTGACGCTGTGGAACGAGGGTTGGTCGGCGAGATCACCGCCCGGATCGAACGCAAGGGGCTGACGCTCAGCCGAGCAGAACTGCGCACAATCGATCGCGACACCGCTGAAGTCCACTACCAAGAGCACGCCGGGAAACCTTTCTTTGAAGACTTGATCACATTCATTACGCGCTCGCCAGCGATGTTGATGGTTGTCGAAGGTCCCGATGACGCAGGCGATGATATTTACGCGGTCGTGCGAAACTTAATGGGGGCTACTAATCCAGCGACCGCCGCGCCCGGAACGATTCGAGGTGATCTTGGCCTCATGGTGACCGAAAACCTTGTGCACGGATCCGACTCGAACGAATCGGCTGAACGTGAAATCAACATTTTCTTTCCGGGCATCTGACTGGGAAACCATGACCCGCCGACTCGCCATCCTAAGAGGGAGCATCGCTCAGACACAGGTGGACCTCGTTGCAAATGAGAGCGGTTTGCTGTTATGAAAAAACGCGCCGGAATGAGAAGCCTGGGTGGTCGAGACATCGCAGTAGATCTTGGAACCGCCAACACACTGGTCTACGTAAGAGGCAGAGGAATCGTCCTGGATCAACCATCGGTCGTAGCGCTCGACGTTACGACTGGAACTCCGTTGGCCGTAGGGCATGACGCAAAACGTATGGCCGGCAGAACCCCAGCCCACATACAAGTTGTTCGGCCCCTGAAAGATGGAGTTATCGCCGACTTCGATGTGTGCGAAAAAATGCTTCGTTACTTCATAGAGCAGGTTTCAGGAAGTCGCTGGGCTAAGCCGCGCATGGTTATTTGCGTGCCATCAGGGATCACAGGTGTGGAACAACGAGCCGTGCAAGAAGCAGCTGAATATGCCGGGGCGCGCAAGCCAGCGTTCATCATCGAGGAACCCATGGCGGCAGCGATTGGAGCGGGTCTTCCTGTTCAATCGCCACATGGCAGCATGATCGTCGATGTCGGTGGTGGAACCACTGAAGTTGCTGTGATTTCCTTAGGTGGAATTGTGGCAGCTCAGTCAGCGCGCGTGGGGGGCGACGTTCTCGATGATGCGATCACTCAATATGTAAAAAAGGAATACAGTGTCGCCCTTGGTGACAGCACTGCTGAAGAAGTAAAGGTCGCGTTGGGTTCAGCGTGGCCCCTCGCCGACGAAATGTATGCCGAAATCCGCGGGCGAGATCTTGTCACTGGTCTCCCGAAGACCGTTACCGTGAGTAGTGTCGAAATGCGCGAAGCGTTGGAAGAACCGATCAGTTCAATCATCGACGCCATCAAATTTACGCTCGATCGAACCCCACCGGAATTAGCGGCGGACATCATGGGTGAAGGAATCGTGCTTGCTGGTGGAGGTGCGCTGCTCCGCGGTTTAGATCAGCGGTTGGCGAATGAAACAGGGATGCCCATTAGAATTGCTACCGATCCCCTATACGCGGTTGCCCGCGGTTCTGGACAAGCACTCGAAGAGTTTGAAGTGCTTCGCGGTGTGCTGTTCTCATCGGGCGATCAATACTGAGCGGAACTGGTGGTGTTGCGTCGCTCAACGACACGAAGGAGCCGGAGCTCACGATTCCGACTCGCTTTACTTGTTCTGACGTCAATAGTTCTGATCACTCTCGACGTTCGCACCGAGGGTGGAGCCATAGACACTGCCCGTAGCGCTGTGCTTGACGCCCTAGGACCCCTTAGGTCGAATTCAACGCGCCTCTTCGAACCCGTCGGAGGAGCCTGGGAGGCCGTAACCAGTTACGACGACCTTGAGGCACAAAACGCGTTGTTGCGAGCGAAAATAGCGGAGCTCCAAAGCTCGGTGCTCGAAGTGGGAGAGATCGAACGCGAACGAAAGTCGTTGCTAGCGCTCCTAGGCGCGCGAGACCGAGTAGCCCAAGTGGGACGCCGAACTGCACGCGTCATCGACGCGCCGATATCAAATTACCAACGCACCCTTGAGTTGGACAAAGGTTCACGTGACGGTATCGCCGTCGGCATGCCGGTCGAGACAGGAGCCGGTGTAATCGGAAGAATCTCCAATGTCTCAATCACCAGATCCCAAGTCGAGTTGCTTACCGACCCTAACTTCGATGTCGGCGTACGAATGGTTCGATCCGGCGATGACGGCATTGCGTCTGGGCGCGGACACAATCGCGAATTAGAGGTCAGTTTTATTGAACTTGACACGGTGGTCATCCCAGGTGAGACAGTGGTGAGTAGCGGCTTTCAAGGAAGCACGTTTCCTGAGGGACTTCTTATTGGCACAGTCGTCGATGTAGTTCCCAACGCAGTTCAGGGAACTCAGCGCATCACGATTCATCCGGCCGCTGACCTAGACAGGCTCCGATGGGTTCAGGTGCTCTTGTTCTACCCGGACGCGCCTGAGCCGGTCATCGTCGACCGACTACCAGAAGATGAAATAGAGGACGTCGAATCCGAAGGTTCTGCACCATGAACCTGGGAGCAATAATTACATCGCGGCTTGGAGCGCTTTTCGCGACCATCTTTATTTTGCAGGTGTCGGTTGTGCCGCATTTCCGGCTCGGTGGCTATGTCATCGATTTGCCGCTCATATTGGTTGTGTTAGTGGGCTTACACCTCAGTCCACAAAACGGTTCGTTGACAGGATTTCTGGTCGGGCTGATGGTCGACCTGGCGTTGGAAACACCATTTGGAATGACTGCTCTGACGTTCTCACTCATCGGCTTCGCCGCGGGTTCGACATCTCCTCACGTCGCTGAGCGGAACGTGATCACACGCGCCCTAACAGTCGCTCTGCTTGGGGCTACAGCGACCGCCCTATTCGCCGGTTTCGGTGTTCTTATCGGTCTTGAATATGTCAGTAGACGAGAACTTGGGGATATAGCGCTAGTGACTGCAGTGGCAGCCATCCCCATAGCCACCCTGCTGAGTCCCGTCGTTCGTTGGTCGCTCGCTCTGAGATCTTTCCCAATCACCGCTGACCAATGAACGAAAACTTGAGTCGAAGGCTGGCGTTTCTCGGCATTCTCGTCATAGCGCTTTTCGCGGCATTAGTTACCCGGGCCTGGCACCTGCAAGTCCTTGTGGCCGCTGAGTTCTCAGATCAAGCCATCCGTAACCATGTCGAAATCATCGTTACTCAACCCACGCGGGGCCGCATTCTCGATCGCCACGGAGTGGTCCTCGCTGACAATGTTCGTACCGGCATCGTCACGGTAGACAGTTCCAGATACGCGCGGGGCCAAATCGAATACGTACTCGAACAATTATCACAACTGCTTGATATCCCCGCGTTGGTGTTGGCGTCGCGCCTTGATGACAAGCAAACTCATCCGCTTGCCGAAAAAGTCGTCGCTTCTGGACTCGAGGAATATGGCCTATTGCGGGTCGCAGAGAAATCCCTGCCCGGGGTTGAAGCGAAGTGGGCGATGAGTCGCACTTACCCGCAACACGAAATCGGTGCCCATGTCGTGGGATACGTGGGGGCGATGTCACAAGGCCAACAAGAAAGACTTTTGAAAGCCGGGTACCTTCCATCTGAACGGGTGGGTAAGTCAGGTATTGAACACATCTTCGAAGATGATCTTCACGGCAAACCGGGCCGTACCGAATTAGAAGTTGACGGCACGGGCCGGGTACATCGAGTCATCAGCGAAGTTCCCCCCGAACCAGGAGCAGATGTCTTCGTTTCCATCGACGCAGATCTTCAGGCCGCGACGGAGTCGTATCTCAGACAGGGCCTGATAGCTGCTCGAAAAACCGTGAGCGAAGACAGCGGATTTTTTTACCCATCGATTGGTGGAGCAGCGGTGGTGATGGACTTACGTAACGGTGACGTACTAGCCATGGCTTCCCATCCAACTTTCGACCCCAACTGGTTGGTGGGCGGTCTTACAACTGCTGAGTACCAATCGGTATTCGAGAACCCATACGCGCCTGGAGCGCTCAATAACAGGGCAATTCAAGGGCAATACTCCCCGGGGTCGGTATTCAAACTCATTACAGCCTTGGCAGGTCTCGAAGCGCGGCTGATATCTCCCCGCGCGGCGTACTACGACATCGGTTATTTCAAGATTCCCGACAAATATGGTTGTACCGGTCGTTGCACGTTCTACAACGCCGATAAAGCGCCGTTAGGGGTGGTCGACCTGTCCTCAGCGATCACCCGCTCAAGTGATGCTTACTTCTACAAGGTTGCACACGATCTCTATTGGATAAGAGGCGAAGAACAGTGGGCTATCCAAGATATGGCGCAGCTTCTCGGATTTGGGAGCCAGTCCGGAGTGCAACTGCCCTTCGAAAAGAGTGGTCGGATCGGCGACGAAGAGCTGAAACAACGCCTGTTCGAAGCTAACCCTGAGGCATACAACCCCTACGGTGAATCTTCTCAGTGGCTGCCCGGCGACAACATCAACACAGGCATTGGCCAAGGTTTCGTCTCAGCCACAGCGGTGCAACTCGCGAACGCGTACGCCACCTTCGCCAACGGCGGGACGTTATTCAGTCCCAACATCGTCGAGCGGGTCGTGTCTCGTTCGGCCGAACAGTTCGGGGAGTCGGTCATCGAATTCAACCCCCGTATCCAACGCATCGTAGAGTTCCCAGAAGGATCAGGAGTTGTGCGAGAAGGCTTGCACGGGGTGACGAGTAAGAGCCGACGGGGAACAGCGTGGCGTGCCTTCGAAGGCTACGACAGCAGCGGCTATGCAGTGGCAGGAAAAACAGGAACCGCCCAAGCTGAAGGACGGAACCCAGTTTTGCAACGCAAAAAAGAAGACTCCGCCGTTTTTATAGCCTGGGCTCCACAACATGACCCCCGTTACGTTGTTGCCGTAGTCATGGAAGAGGCGGGTTTCGGTGGCGAGGCCGCGGCACCTGTCGCTCGACGAATTTTTGAAGCCTTACGTGCATACGAACAACGGTGGCCAGACCCACAGGTTGCCTTCATTCCGCCACAGCCCGAATGTCCTCAGATCCCTGAAGCACTGCGAGGACATAAGGCATTTATTGGCTACGTACCCGAAGGGTGCCCGTGGGGAATTGAGGTTCCCCGGGCAAACACTCCCGAAGATGTAGATGGGGACGGAATCCCCGACCTTGAGGAACGCGACCAATGAATCTGCCGCTCCGAAAAGAACTGCGTTCACCGCTCCGCTACGCCGATTATTCACTAGGCCTTGTAGCGGTCGTGTTAGCTGCAATAGGTGTGGCACTCAACTATTCCTCTACTTGGCGCATACTCGAGTTCAATGGCCAAGACCCAGCGACTTTTGCTAAACGCCAAATTCTTTTTGTAGTTATCGGAATAGTGGTGATGCTTGCCGCGGCATTCCTTGACTATCGCCTATACAGAGACTTCGCGAATCCCGCCTACTTAGTTGTCATGCTCGCTCTCGTTGGGGTGCTGTTCTTCGGAGTGGAACGTAACGGGGCCAGAGCTTGGTATGAACTACCGGGTCAAACCTTCCAAATTCAGCCCGCGGAATTCGCCAAAGTCGCAGTAGTAGTGGCGCTTGCGGCCTTCGTGGCCAATCAGGGAGGCCACCTTCGACTGGTCACCCTCTCCAACGCCTATTTGATGCTCGCCGTCCCTCTCGGGCTTATTTACCTTCAACCAGATCTCGGAACCATGCTGGTCTTCGTAGCGATCGGTATGGGTGTTTTGCTTGTTGCTGGAGCCCAACTCAAACACATATTTGTGACATCGCTGATTGGAGTCGTCGTCGTGGTCGCCATGTTCAACAGCGACAATCTTGGCGGACCGGCACTTCTTCGACAGACACAAGAACACCGTCTCACCGCTTTCCTGGATCCCACCTTTGACCCCCGAGGAGCGTCGTACAACATCAACCAGTCCCAAATCGCGATAGGGGCCGGCGGCCTCACGGGTCAAGGGTGGTTGCAAGGCACTCAAACCAACCTCAATCTGGTCCCCGAACAAGAAACGGACTTCATTTTCACAGCCCTCGGCGAAGAGTTTGGGTTTGTCGGGGTGAGCGTGCTGTTGTTGCTATACGCCTACATGCTTGCGCGAATCTGGTTCATCGCTCGAGCCTCTAACGATCTGTTCGGTGCCTTTGCCTGTGTAGGGCCTTATCCATGCTGACTTTTCAAATATTTCAAAACATCGGTATGACTATGGGCATCATGCCGATTACCGGAATCCCACTTCCTTTTCTGAGCCACGGGGGTTCATCAACAGTCGTAGCGTTTGGGCTGATCGGCCTCGTCATCAACGTCAGCGCTCGCCGCCACTTGACGTAGCGTCAACCAACCGGGCTCATAACCAGGAAATGGAGAGCCGGCGCTGTAGCATTGCGAGGCAAATGACCTCGCTGTGGCCTCGGCTCGAGCCGCTCCTCCCTCGGGTGGAAAAGCCCGCCCGCTACATCGGCTGCGAGGACGGAGCCCGTACTAACATCTACAAGCCCGAAGCCACCTCGTGGCTTCTCACCTACCCTGACACCTACGAAATTGGGTTACCCAACCAGGGCCTACAGATTCTGTACGAAATTCTGAACGAGCGGCCAGATGCCTTCGCAGAGCGTTCCTACGCGCCTTGGACCGACTTGGAAGCAGAGATGCGACGTGCCGGTGTGCCGCTTTTTTCAGTCGACACCCACCGTCCAGCAGCAGAGTTTGACATCATTGCTTTTAATCTGTCTGCAGAGCTCGTATACACCAATGTTCTTAACTGCATCGACCTCGCGGGACTACGTGTGCGCGCCTCTGAACGTGACGATTCTGATCCACTCATCGGCGCCGGAGGCCACTGTGCCTACAACCCAGAACCGCTAGCTGACTTCGTAGATTTCTTCGTTATGGGCGATGGGGAAGAAGTCATAGCTGAAATTACCGACGTTGTCGGAGAATGGCGACAAACCGGAAAGTCATCTGGCAGTCGAGACACCGTTCTGCATGCCATAGCGCGCATACCGGGTGTTTATGTGCCGTCCATGTACAACGTTGCCTACGACGGACCGAAGCTAGTCAGCGTCGAACCTCGCCACTCCGACATCCCACCCACGATCCAAAAACGGACAATCGCTGATCTCGCAGACTGGCCCTACCCGCGTAATCAGTTAGTTCCCCTCACCGAAGTGGTCCACGACCGACTGAACGTAGAGGTATTTCGGGGTTGCACCCGAGGCTGCCGATTTTGTCAGGCCGGAATGATTACACGGCCCGTTCGCGAACGCCCAGCTAGCCAAATACGTGAAATGGTGTCAAAGGGATTAGAGCGAACCGGGTACGACGAGGTAAGTCTTACCTCGCTATCAACAGCTGACTTCAGTGGC
>Ga0206678_10002463_pt1 | contig 11749 bp, 10 predicted proteins | sample M180m12015metaG_FD_155453 | JGI IMG/M metagenome (GOLD analysis project Ga0206678, IMG submission 155453) | Ammonia-oxidizing marine archaeal communities from Monterey Bay, California, United States - M1 80m 12015 | ecosystem: Environmental > Aquatic > Marine > Intertidal zone | place: USA...
CATAGTCGCGCATGGGGGCTCGAGTTTTGGCTCTGCTTCCTTCAGCCCGCGGACTCAGTTGGTTTACATAACTGGAAAAAATGGCGCCATTAGCTTAACCGTGCAGCCTGTCGGTGACTCACTAACGCCTGGGCCAGATAGCCGAGGTCATACGGAAAGTTATTCTGAACTAGACAGGGTTTCAGAAGCCTACCCTCCATCACTTACCGTTTCGGCGTACAGCCCTGTGAATGGTGAACAAATCTGGCAAGCCGAGCTACCCGCACAGTCAGGTATCGGCGCCAGTGGAAATCTGGTTACTGCTGGGGATTTGGTTTTTCAGGGTCTTGAGAATGGTGAGTTCCACGCACTGGATGCGGAAACCGGAGAGTCATTATTCAGCTACCAAACACCGCGAACGATACGTGCAAGCCCATTGACCTACGCTGTAGGTGGGCAGCAATATGTGAGCGTGGTGTCTACAAACACGGTCGTTACACTGACCTTCCCCTAATAGAAGCTGGGATTTACTTATGCGTGGATTGATATTCATTATTTTAATGATACCGATAATACCTTTATGGATACTCGGGGTAGCCATTTTCACCTGGAGGATACGCCGGGTAATTATTCCACAGAATATTTCTGGAACAGCAGCGGAGCCTTACGGCGCAAGACTTATGTTGCACATGGCCGGGACACGCATTGATAACGCCGCATATAAAATTACGGAACACATGATCCTATACGCCCAACCAGTTAGGTTTCTGATGCTTCAAGCGACATGGCTTGCCCTCAAAATAAGCGGATACAAAGGCTTCTTTTTTGCGTACCCAGGGCCGCGCCCTTCAAACGTGGTTACAATGATGAGTCATCGCTCGCATTTTTTTGATCGCTCTATGAGTGAAGCATTTTCCGGAACTGAAAATTCTGTCGAACAGCTTGTCATTCTGGGATCAGGCTGGGACACTTCTTGCTATGATTTACCAAAAGGATTAAACCTCAATTGTTTTGAGGTAGACATGGCGCCTACCTTAAATGTAAAGAAACAAGCGATAGAAAAAGCCGGGATTCCTCATGACCATGTGACTTTTGTCGAGACTGACTTTAATCAAGAATCGTGGATGGACGCCCTCTTAACGAGCGGATTTGACCCAAACAAGACAACCTATATCCTTTGGGAGGGCGTGACTATGTATCTGACAGATGAAGCAGTAAATTCGACGTTAGCGCTTTTCTCAACACTTCCCCAAGGTAGTGTGATCGGTGCAGATTTTTTTACTGAAGACATGGTGAAGGGTAATCCACCACACGAAACTTGGAGTAAGCGTGCTCATGGTGCAATTAAGTACTACAGCGAGAAAATAATGTTTGGTATCCCGACCGGGGGGTCCCTATCCGAGGGGTCTGAAAAACTAGCGGCCAAGCACGGTTTGACCCTAACGAAATTCGAAAATCTGGGCGACAAGGATGACAAAAAGAAAGTCCCCTGGTACGTATTTACAGAGATGGCAAAGAAGTAACTACGGCTTTATATATTTGCGAAGTCGCCAGGGCGCGACGTCAGCGGCATAAACTATCGAGTCATCATGATTTGAGCTAATACCCGAAGCGCCAGAGATCCTAGTCTGGTCCGCTAATTCCAGATCCGGATCGGGTATAAAGTGCTGTAACTCACCTGTTTGAGCATTACCGATGTATATCCCCCTCTTAATGCCCGGATTATTAGTGGCATTAGAAGTGGAGTCTGTTGAATAAAGTGTATCCGTAACCTTGTTGATGTAGATTCCGCTCGGTCTGCCGAAGTGAGCCCACTCGTCTATGTAGGTACCATCTTGGTCAAAAATTTGAATTCGATTATTCCCGCGATCACCTACGAACAACCTCCCTTGGGAATCCATAGCAAGATCATGGGGAGTGTTGAATTCACCTGGACCAGATCCCGTCGTTCCCCATTCCATCAAATAATCACCATTTGATGAATATTTAATGATGCGGTTGTTAGGACCTTCACCATCGGCTATAAAAATATCACCGTTCCGGGCAACGATGACGCTAGCGGGGCGGTTAAAAGTACGTTCATCCTGACCTACAATTCCAGGCTGCCCAAGGGTCATCTCCAATTCGCCACGAGGATTTAATTTATGCACGACAGCGCCCATTTCGTTATCGATCAGAGCTACATCAGTAACCCATATATTACCTTCGTTATCCAAATTGAAGCCATGGGGCCTTCCAACCAAACCAGTACCGAAACCAGCGAGAAATTCGCCATCAGGTGCAAATTTTAAAATAGGTGGATAACCAGACCATCGTCCAAGACAGTTAGCAGTCAATCCATCAGAATGGCCAGGAGCTACCAAAGGATCGCCAAGGACTACCTTGAAACAGCGGTGATAAACGTAGACATTTTCTTGAGGACCTACTCTAACCTGAATCATTTCTCCCCAACGCCCATCATTAAGATGAGGTGGGGGATTTGGCGCATCGACTAGCTGGTAAGGATTAGTTTGCGTTGTGCTTACTGTGGAATACAGTAGCACCATCATTGAAACAAGAGTTTTTAGCTTTGCGCTTAAAGACATAGACTCTCCTACTTCTTGAAATTCTAGCGACCTCTATCCCATTGACTGCCGCCATCTACAGCCAGCCCCGTTCCAGAAACATATCTCCCAGTAGCAGAGGACAAATAAACAACCGCATTAGCAATGTCATCTCCTTCTCCAAAGGTGCCAAGTGGTATTCTTTCCTTTACCTGATCCGCTAATCCTTGCTGGATGATGAGCCGGTCAACCCCTTCGGTACCCTCGATTGGGCCAGGTGATACCCAGTTAGCACGAATACCGAATTTCCCCCACTCTACCGAAAGCGTTTTCATTAGATTCTGAATCCCAGATTTTGCTGCGCCTGCGTGGGCAGCACCAGGCCAGCCATAGTCAGCTTGTGTAGTACTAATAGAAATAATGCGACCGCCGTCAGTTGCTGCTTTCAAGTGCAAAAGCGCTGCCTGACAACAATTAAATGTACCATTTAAATCTATTTCGATAACAGTTCGCCAACCATTCCAAGATAATTCTTCAGTAGGACAAATAAAATTTCCCGCCGCGTTGCAAACAAGGATATCGATACCGCCGAGATCTCCCGCTAATTCGTCGAAGGAATTTTTGATGCCATCAGGGTCGCGTACATCACCAGTTCGCCAGACCACATCAAGACCATCGTCTTGCTTAAACTTTTTTACTGCTTCGATGAGATTTTCTTCTTTGCGAGAGACAATCCCTACCTTAGCACCAAGCGCTCCAAGCTTACGGACAATATAAGAACCAATGCCAGTGGCACCGCCTGTCACAATAGCACTCTTACCATTAAGTATTCCGTCTGCAAAACTCATATATACACTCCTTGCTAGCTTTTCTTAGGGCCGCGTTCGCACATACTTTTCAAACCGCTGCCGTCCTACCTGCCCTGCATAAATATTGCCTTCATCATCAGAGGCTAGAAATTCAATACCACTGCCTGTAGGAATTTCATAATCAGGAATAAATTCTGTTACATAACCGGTGTTGGCATCACCAATGCGAATGCCTCTCTCCCAACCTCGGTTCCATTGTTCTCCAGACATGCCGTCTGCCACAAAGATTTTGTCATTTTCATCGATCCAAATACCGCTGGGCCGACCGAATTGAGTCCAGATGTCGAGTAATTCACCGTCTTGATTGAAGATTTGAATGCGATTGTTACCCCGGTCTGCCACAAACAATCTGCCTAGAGAGTCCATCTTCAAATCATGGGGATCATTAAATTGTCCACTCTCGCGACTGGTATCATTTACCCCGCCGCCCAGCTGAAAAAGAAATTCTCCCTCATCAGAAAATTTCATAATGCGGTTATTGCCTCCGCGATGGCCATCCGCAACCCATAACTCACCATTGGGTGCGACAATAACGGCGCTTGGTCCATTAAAATGTGTTTCGTCGTCTCCTGGCACGCCGGCTTCCCCAAGACGCATTAACACGTCGCCATCCTGGTTAATTTTTACAACTTGATGACCCATGCCCCTTTCAACGCCCGGTGCGCCGCGCGCATCGCCTTCAGGCGCTCCCTCGGTAACCCAAAAATTGCCGTCAGCATCCATATCAAAACCATGAGGCCAGGCAAATAGGCCAGCGCCGATGCTTTTCACGGTATTGCCATCTTTGTCCAGCTTATGGATCGGATGATGATCTGAGCCACCGCATTGATTCGCGCTACAGCGCTCAACTATCCAGATATGCTCACCGTCAGGATCCGGTTGCACGCCGGTAACTACGCCCATGGGTCTATCACTGGGTAGTTCACCCCAGTAATACTCCACCTGGTAAGGATTGTCTTGAGCCGCAACTTGTGCAGAAAGTAGGAGTCCCATTCCCAATAATAGAGCTACTCTTAAACTCTTATCACTAGCGGTTGCGCTTAGCATATAGCACTCCTTCTATTACTATTGTTATTTTGCCTTTTCTAAGCCTACAGCCTACTTATACCTCTTGCTTGCAAATACATGCAAGAGGTACCCATGGAAGTTGGCTTTGAAAAAGGACAGGTCTAGAAACTACTCTTATTATTTAGAGCAGTTTAGATTGGAAAGTAACTGTTCAGAGTGAACCATTTTACGGTCAGGGAAAAAATTGATCGACACCATCTCCTGCAGTTGCTCTAAATCAGTAGTTTGACCGCAAAAAGAATCGAATTGCCCTAATTCTTTGGGGAAGACAAAAGTAACAAGTTCATTTTCGTCAGCAACTATTTTGTAATAAGCGGCGGGCTCAATCGCAGTGGCCGTCGGCGTAGTACTTAAGTTACCTATTAGAAATAAAGGTCCGCTGATCACTTGCAACTCTTTAGTTTTAGCAACCAGCCCATTTAAGCTTTGTTCCAGATGCAACCAGGGGCCAAGACGCAGCGACTTAGGCATGGGAACCATATTGGTCACGTTATTTAAATCAGACCAGTATGGCGTATTGGCAAAAGAAGTTATCGGGGCCAATCTAGCACTCTCATCATTTTCTTCAGGTAGCTCACCAATGCCGGCATAAGGATTGTTACTAACAGCAATTTCAGCTAAGCGTAATCGGGAGGAACTAATTTCTAGAACATCATCAATTCCAGAATATTCCATTAAGCGATCCGGCTGCCACACTCTCGGCAAGAGTGACGCGACACCAATTGCTTCATCTGTTAATCGATAAGATACCCAGTCCGCTAATCCTGTATCACCATTAATTCCAGCCGCATAGACATGATGAATAACGACGTTGGCTCGAGTCGCAGTCAAGCTTGACTGATATTGCGGACAACTGCCATCGCAATGGGTCACTGCTATGTCCTGTGCATGAACCGAGCCAGCTAAAGCTATTGCACTTACAGCCTTACAAAGAGCAATCAGCAAATTTCTAGTTGAATAACGCATAATAGGGAAACCTAACATGGGTGGTATCAAAAGTTGAGTCGCTTGGGTCGAATGTCACGGAGTTTACGTCAAATCTTTAGAAAGCGCTCTGATTTAGCGAAGAAAACAGAGGCTTTAAGATCCCTCAACTACAGCAGTTTCCTCCTCCAATCCGCTGAATCAGCCCGGTTTCAATACGGGCCATAGTTCGGCATTTCAGCAGCTGACAAACTTCGATAAGCATGGAGAAAATGGCCATTCATGTCGACTGCATTCGCGTTTTAAGTCATTTTTGTGAACTCAAATAAACCAAACCCCATTCGTTATTTGACAATCCACAGAATCCAGTAGTATGTGGATCAACAAACCGATTCCAAGGTAGCGTGTTTTAGAATAACCCGCTAAAAGGAAATATATAGGCAAAACCAAAGGCTCATGAAGTGGATGATATCCGACACTGCATCGATTCGGATCAAAGATAGGATTAGCAAGAATATGATCGATGTCAATCAACATTGCAGAAAGCATAAACAGGTAAGCCTTTTGCCAATGTTGTCGGAAAAACGCTGCAGTGACCCCGGCAGGCACCGCAAAGTGAAGAATTAAATGGAAGGTAAAAATTGCCAATGATTTCTTATTAGTGCTCTAAGGCATAAACCCAGATCGCAGCACCACCTTTGGGAGCGTCATTTACCGGCATCCCTTCAGGTTCTGCGAAGATTCCGTACATCCTTGTCCAATCATTGACGTGGTATCCAGTTTGACCAGCAACAATAGCGACATACTGAATGCCTTCTATCTCATAAGTTATGATGGTGGAACTGGGAACATCATCAAGCAAGGCCTCCCAAAGAATTTCACCAGTATCATCGTCAAAGGCGCGAAAATGACGATTAAGGTCGCCCGCAAAAACTATTCCTCCTGCAGTCGCAAGGATCGAACTAATGACTGGACTCGGTTGACGGTGGCGCCAATCGAATTCCTGTGTGTCGAGATCTAAGGCCTGGATTCGACCCATATTGCCATTACTACCAGGGAATAGAGCTTCTCTCATTTGTATATTTGTGGTCAGTATTTGATAGCGCCCATCGGGCCCAACTTCAAGGCAGCCTTCATTAAGAGGCAAAAACAATTTCCTGGTGATCGGATTAAAAGCTGCAGGCGGCCAACTCTTAGCACCGTAGTGATTTGAGCAAATTAGACGCTGCTCCTCTAATTGGGGAATAGTGTAGGGATTAATAGTTTTGTATCCAGTCTCTGGATTGATCGCCGTGACTACATTCTGCAAACCCATGTCCATGGAAAACAAAAACTCACCTGTCGCCGCATCGACTGCATCTAAAATTCCTAATTTGCCCATATTGATAACTGCTTTACGTTGTTCTCCTTCGAAACTGATATTGATTATTTGCCGTTCAAAAGCCCAATCTAGGTCCCATTGGTCATTTTCAATATGCTGGTAGTGCCAAACCAGTTCACCAGAATCCGGATTCAGTGCGATCGTGGCGTTAGTGTAAAGAGCGTCATTTGTGATGCCGTCTATGTTGACAGGATAAAGTAGTGGTGCCGTGTTGTAAGTTGGAGCTACACCAAAATAAACAAGGTTTAGTTCAGGGTCATAGGCGCCAGCATTCCATACCGATCCACCGCTACGCTCCTCCATAGGGATGCCGTTCCAGGTATTACCGCCAGGTTCCCCGGGGCGCGGAATCGTATAAAAACGCCACTTTTGCGTGCCTGTTTCTCGATCAATGCCTTCTATCCAGCCGCCTTCAGGAATACGCAATGACGTAATACCTTGTATGACTGTATCACCAACTATGAATGGCGCCATACGCAAGTGATAGCCTTCATATTTTTCGTCAGTTTTTATTTCATAGTCCCACTCTAATTCACCACTACGAGCATTGAGTGCGAGAACATGAAGGTCTGATGTGGGCATGTAAACCGTATCGCCAAACAACGCAATGCCTTTCTTCTGACTGGCAGCAACTTCAGATTGATGCTCATATCGCCACAGTAACGCTCCGTTGCGTGCATCTATGGCTAATACAGTATCCGGAAAAGTAAAAAGATACATGACTCCATCATGTACAATCGGTCCAGGATTATTGACTCCAGTCTGAAGCGGCATACGCCAGCTGAGCTCCAAGTCGGTAACCGTTTGACGATTAATTTTATCAAGCGTACTGAAACCCTGATTGTCATAGCTTCCTTGCCATAAAAGCCAATCTCCTTCTGGTGGGTTCAATAACATGTCTTGGGTAACGGTCGTGTAGTTATTCAGAATTTGAGCTGCTCCCTCGGCAATCACAAAATTCCCAACACGCGAATTCTCGATAAGTTGTGGTAAGTAAAAATCAGCTTGCAAATCTAAATCAATAGTTTCGTCATCAGTCGTCGACGCGACGCCATTGTTGGAAAGTATATAGGCAACAAGTTGCCGGTAGTTTCCCTCAGAAATAGCGCCCTGATTTCCTGGTGGCATTCGCTGCAAATCGCGCGCAAACTGCTCCAATGGCGCTTCACTCCACTTCGAAGCAAAAGTAGCATCGGACAAAGCTGGGATGACTGCGGCCCCCTCCAGGTTGACGCCATGGCAAGATGCACAATTTAGATCATAGACTTGCTTGCCTTCCTGAACTTGAGCTTCGCTGAAAGTAACCGTTTGAGCAGTTACAATTTCGGGTAAGGCCAATAAGCTAAGACTCAATGCGATAGATAGAAGACCCCTGGCGAAATTCATAAGGCGTTTAAGTTGCCTGCCTTCTAACTTCCTTAGTTTTTTTCCCCTTCTCTCTATTTTTCTTTTTAACATCTTTAAACCTTAAACCTCTGGCAAAGCAAAAACCATCATCTCCGAAGTATCGAAACGACCACCTGCTACGGCGATATACTGTTTACCCTTATGGAGGTAAGACATGACTGGCCCATGCAGTCGCCGGTCGACCATCAGTTCACCCACCTTTTCACCCGTAAGTTTGTCATAAGCAACTAAGACCGAACCGTTGGCATCTTCACTAACTTCATCTTTTTGGGGAAGGTGAGAAATTACTAATCCCTTCGTAATCAGAATTCCGCCTTCTGCGGAAACATCGGTAAACACACTTCCTAGATCTGGCAAATTTAAATGCTCTAACAAAGGATGGTTTGCAGGGCCTTTGCCAAATGGTACCTGCCAAACATGTTCGCCAGTATTCAAATCAATGGCGGTGATCCGGCGATAAGGAGGCTTAGTAAGAGGCAAACCCATTGGGCCAATGTTGCGCTGCACATTAATTACATAGGGCCAATCAGACTCAGGATCATCTGGCTCTATCAGAGACATCGCGTAAGGACGGGTATGGGAGGGCACATAGAGAATACCAGTTTCCGGATCAATGTTTGCTCCTGGAAAATTCGCACCTCCGCCAGCACCAGGCAAAAATACGGTAGCATCTTTCCCATCAGTACCTTGCACAATAGGCGGGGTAAAGATTGGGCCAAGCACTAGCTTTGACGCAATCTCTTGAGCAGCTGCATGAATTTCAGGAGTGAAATCAATTAAGTCTTCTTCGGTCATTCCTTGCTTTTCAAAAGGTGGAGGTTTAGTCGGAAAAGGTTGCGTCGGATGCGCTCTCTCGCCTGGGACATTGCTGGGTGGAACTAGTTTTTCTTCAATCGGCCAAACCGGTTCACCTGTCAAGCGATCAAATACATAAGTGAATCCAGTTTTTGAAACTTGTGCGACTGCTTTGATGGCTTGGCCATCAACCTCGATATCAACCAAGTTTGGTGCTGACGCCACATCGTAATCCCAGAGACCATGATGGACCGTTTGAAAATGCCACAGACGCTCGCCAGAATCGGCATCAAGAGCTACAAGTGATTCTGCAAATAGATTTTCGCCTAAGCGTTTTCCTCCCCAATAATCATTAGTTGGTGTAGATGTGGGCAAGTAAACGATTCCTTCGTCATCGTCTGCAGACATAAAAGTCCAGACATTGGTATTACCTGCTTCTTGCCAGGAGTTGTTCTCCCAGGTTTCCGTAAAATCTTCCCCTGCCTGTGGGATAGTGTTGAAACGCCATTTAAATTGACCGGTGTAAGCATCATAGGCACGCACATGCCCCGGGGGGCTGCGATTAAAAAGTGTGTAATCGAAAATCTTAGAGCCGACAACAACGGATGAGCCAACCGCGATTGGGGGCGCTCCATGAGTGATATTCTCGATTTCGAATTCTAGCTTGCCAAAATTATCACGCAGATCCACATAGCCATTGTCACCAAAATTTGGATCTGTTTGACCCGTATGAATATCTATGGAAACGAGTTGCTTTCCCAAAGTAGCAATAAAGATTCTCTCAATATCACCATCAGTCCAGTACTCGATTCCCCGAGTTTGCGCTGGCGAGAATACTGGCCTGCCTAGAGCATAACTCTCTGGATCGAAACTCCAAAGGAGCTCGCCGGTGCCCGGGACCAATGCCACGACCTGGCCATGGTTAGTATTAGTGTACATAACACCATTAACTAACAAAGGGACCGCTCTATAGTCACCAGTAGCATAAGCGATGCTACGCGGAAGATTTACATCGATGGATTGCCAACGCCAGCTGATTTCAAGTTCACTAAAATTGCTGGAATTGATTTGGTCCAGAGGCGAGTACTTATCCGAGAAATGACTGCCACCGGCATGATGCCATTCACCCACAGCAGGAGTAGTTTGCTCACTCTCCGGAACGCAGGAAGCAAGAAACAAGCCTAAGAGGCCGAGAAATAGTCTCGTTTGCATTAGAGTTTTCCCATAGACTATACAGTCCGCTCAGTGTAACAAAAACTTAAGACATGAGGATAACTAGGGGGCTAGTATTATGCCTGTTTGCTCATGGTATGATGCGGAACAAAACGAGGCGATCTATGAATTCTCTAGCTATGGTAATTGCGTCAAGAATCCGTAAAAGATTTGCGCTGTTCAAGCAGTTAGTGTCGGGGGTCATCTTCTTAATTTCGGCCGGAATCTCAAGCATGGCAGCCGCTCAATCTCTAACTGGCGTTGATATAGATACCCTTGGCCCAAAAATTGGCGAGAGTGTTCCAGAATTCACGCTTCCTGATCAGCAGGGAATTCAACAAACACTGCAATCCATTATGGGCCCGAATGGTGCGATGTTGTTGTTTCATCGTTCTGCTAGTTGGTGACCCTATTGCAAAGCTCAGCTCGTGGAGCTGCAAGACCGCCTAGAAGAATTAAACAACGCAGGTATCGGTGTTGCCGCTATCAGCTATGATTCGGTGGAAATTTTGTCTAATTTTGCCGAACGTCGAGGAATTACTTTTCCCCTTTTGTCAGATGAAGACTCATCAGTGATCGCCGATTTCGGCATCCTAAATACTGTTGTAGCCGAAGGCCTTGGACCACGTGCTAATGCCCCAGATGTGACTGCTGACGTGCATCGATTTGTTGCCGCAGAAGTTTTCGATTCACCACAGCTTCGAAAAATGATAAATGGTACGCCATTTCCAGGCACTTTTATGTTGGATGCCAATGGCATCGTCACTTCGCGTTACTTCGAAGAGTTTTATCGTGAAAGAGTGACAACATCGAATGTCATGTTAAAAGAAGGTATTGCTTTAACACCAATTGCTGCAATTGAAGGGTCTACAGCACAACTTAAATTCACTGCTTACCCAAGCAATCCGATAGTTACTAATGGTTCGATGTTTTCATTAGCTGTAGATGTTGAGCCCAACAAAAATATGCATGTATATGCACCCGGTGCAGACGACATGGGCTATCGTGTTATTGGATTAAACATGGCCCCCTCGGAATTTGTCAGATTCGAAGGTGTTGAATTTCCAGAATCAGAAATTTATCACTTTAAACCGCTTGATGAGCATGTACCCGTTTACTTGAGACCTTTTACGATATTGCAGCAAGCTGTCGTAGATGCTTCCGCGGAGAAAGAAGAAGAGTTGAAAGAGATTCAAGCCTTAACCCTTTCTGGCTCACTCGATTACCAAGCTTGTGACGATGCAATATGTTATTTACCAGTATCAGTGCCAGTAACATTTACACTTGAATTTGATAATCTGGATTACCAAAGGTCTAATTAACTATTCGAGTTTGCGGTTGGGACTAATCTGGCAGTGGCATTTCTGGGCTGTCTTCGTCCCGGGCTCTTGCAAATGCCGCTACTGGGGACTCTGTTCTTACTTGTTCTAGCCACATAACACCATCATAGGGGTAGCTGTTACCTCGGGTAGTGACGAAATCGATATCTCCGTCACCGTCCATATCCCGAGCTACAAATTTGTCATACATTGCTCGAATTCGGCGTGAAATATCATGACGAGTCCACGCTG
>Ga0206678_10002464_pt1 | contig 11747 bp, 9 predicted proteins | sample M180m12015metaG_FD_155453 | JGI IMG/M metagenome (GOLD analysis project Ga0206678, IMG submission 155453) | Ammonia-oxidizing marine archaeal communities from Monterey Bay, California, United States - M1 80m 12015 | ecosystem: Environmental > Aquatic > Marine > Intertidal zone | place: USA...
GTGCGATTAAAGCGTCGATTCGACGGGAATCTGGGCGAATCAAAACAAGTTGAAAAAGCATTTGGCGTTTAAATGAATATGTGGATAATACTGTATATATAACCAGTTAAAAAACAAAGAGGAAAAACAATGTCCGACCTTGAAAATAGCGGTTCGCAAAAAGACACGCAAAAAGACACGCAAAAAGATATCCATAAAGAGAAGGCGCTAACAGCAGCACTTTCCCAGATCGAGAAGCAGTTTGGCAAGGGCGCTATAATGCGTCTGGGTGATTCTCCTCTGGAGAAAATCCCGGCAATATCGACCGGTTCTCTGGGCCTGGATATTGCGCTGGGGATAGGTGGATTGCCTTGCGGGCGTATTGTTGAGATCTATGGCCCGGAGTCTTCGGGCAAGACAACCCTGACCCTACAGGTCATTGCGGAGGCCCAAAAAGCAGGCGGGACCTGTGCCTTCATCGATGCAGAGCATGCCTTGGATCCCCTGTATGCGCAGAATCTTGGTGTGAATATTGATGATCTGCTGGTTTCCCAGCCGGATACAGGTGAGCAGGCGCTTGAAATTTGCGACATGGTGGTCAGATCTGGCGCTGTTGACGTGGTGATTGTGGATTCAGTCGCTGCATTGACCCCGAAAGCAGAAATCGAGGGCGATATGGGTGACCACCATGTTGGACTGCAGGCCCGGCTGATGAGTCAGGCGCTGCGTAAGATGGCGGGCAACATCAAAAATTCAAATACCCTGGTTGTCTTTATCAATCAGATCCGAATGAAAATTGGCGTGATGTTTGGTAGCCCTGAGACTACCTCTGGCGGTAACGCGCTGAAGTTTTATTCCTCTGTTCGTCTGGACATACGCCGTATTGGGGCTGTCAAAGAAGGCGATGAGGTGATCGGTAACGAAACCCGTGTCAAGGTGATCAAGAACAAGGTTGCGCCTCCCTTTAAGCAAACCGAATTCCAGATTATGTACGGCAAGGGTATCTATCATATGGGTGAAGTGATCGACCTGGGTGTCCAGCTTAATCTGGTAGATAAAGCCGGTGCCTGGTATAGCTACAAGGGTGAACGTATTGGCCAAGGCAAGAAGAACGCCTGTGAATATATCACAGAGAATTCACAGATCGCTGTAGACATCGAGCAACAGATTCGGGCGAGGCTGCTTGATCACGACGAAGACTCGGAAGATGAAGACCTGGATAATGTCACGCCTATTTCGGGTGCCTGAGAGCAGTGACAACATGAGTCTAAAGCGAACCGGCGTTGTGGTCGGTAGTTCTAACGCTACAGTACTAATCGGGCAGTACTAATCGGACAGTCCTAACCGGACAGTAATAGTGATGGAAATGACAGACATTAAGCCCTCAGATGCTCGCCGCGCCGCAATGGATTTGTTGGCGCGGAGAGAGCATTCTCGCTATGAGCTTATACTTAAACTAACCCGGCGTCTTGGAGATAACCCTGAGCTCTTTGAACAGGAAGTCGGCAAACTGACTGATGAGGGCTTGCAGAGTGACCGCAGGCTCGCTGAAGCATTTATACGCGCAAGAACCAATAGGGGGCAGGGTCCCGTCAAGATTAAAATGGAACTGTGTGCCAAGCAGGTTGGTGATGAAATCATATCAATCGCCTTTGAAGAATGCGGCGTTGATTTCAAGGCGCTGGCTCGGTCAGTTGCAGTCAGGAAGTTCGGAGATGAACTTGGCAAGGTGGCGGATATGAAAACCCTGGATATGGAATCTCTGGATATAAAAGCCAAGGCGCGAATATCACGGTTTATGCAGCAGCGCGGCTTTTCTTACGACCATATCTCCAGCCTATATTAGGCGCTAACACGAGCGATTAATGGCGATCACTGTGGCTGGCGTGAACCAAGATGACGCTTTCTATAGCTCCCTCGGCTTAATTTCTGTATCTTAGCCATCTTGTTTTTTTTTGTTTGCCGAGCTCGTTGCTGAATATTGGTTCGCTGGATTTTTATTTGTTAGACATGAATTGGTTTATTAGATATGGATAGCCGCGAGCTCCGCAGCGCATTTTTAAGTTACTTCGAAGGTAAAGGTCATACGATCGTTGAGTCGTCGTCCCTGGTGCCTGGCAATGATCCAACCCTGCTGTTTACCAATGCAGGCATGGTTCAATTCAAGGATGCTTTTGCCTTCCGTGAAGACCCTGGCTATACCAGGGCGGCAACTTGTCAGCGTTGCGTAAGGGCGGGTGGTAAACACAACGACCTGGATAACGTCGGTTATACAGCGCGGCACCATACCTTTTTTGAAATGTTAGGCAACTTTAGTTTTGGCGACTACTTTAAGGAAGACGCCATAGTCTTTGCGTGGGAGTTCCTGACGGAAGTTGCTGGGTTGCCCGCGGACAAGCTTTGGGTCACGGTTCACGATAGTGACGATGAGGCAGAGCAAATCTGGATAGAGAAAGTTGGTATTGATCCTCAGCGCATTACCCGGCTCGGCGACGATGATAACTTCTGGACTATGGGCGATACGGGACCCTGCGGGCCTTCTTCAGAAATATTCTACGACCACGGGCCAGAAGTGCCTGGCGGTCCGCCCGGGTCGAAAGATGGTGAACTGGACAGGTACATCGAGATCTGGAACCTGGTGTTTACGCAGTTTGACAGATCCGCAGATGGCACCTTAACGCCCTTGCCTAAACAGTGTGTCGATACCGGCATGGGCCTGGAACGACTGGCAGCGGTATTGCAGGGTGTGCATAACAACTATGAAATTGACCTGTTCCAGGCGCTGATTAAAAAAGCCGCTGGGCTTCTGGAAACCACCGATCTGGATAACCCTTCGTTAAAAGTCATCGCAGACCACATTCGAGCTGCCGTGTTTCTGATCGCTGATGGGGTCGTACCCTCTAACGAGGGAAGGGGCTATGTTATTCGCAGGATTATTCGCCGCGCGCTCAGGCACGGCCACAAGCTTCAATCCAGTGGCCCGTTCTTTCACCAACTCGTCAGGGAAGTCGTTACCCAGATGGGTGATGCCTACCCTTTGATTGTACAAACCCGCAGCCAGGTAGAAAAAGTGCTCCTTAAAGAAGAGCAACAGTTTGAACTGACCCTCGATCAGGGTATGCGGATTCTCTCTGACGTGATTTCGCAGTTTGATGGAAAGGAAATTCCGGGTGAAGTGGTGTTCAAGCTCTATGACACCTATGGATTCCCAACCGACTTGACCGCTGATATCGCCAGGGAGCGGAACCTGACTCTGGATATGGCTGGCTTTGATCGTGAAATGGAAGCCCAGCGGGAAATGGCACGTGCGGCGAGCCAGTTTGGCTCTGCTGATACGGGTGATTTACAGCTCAGCGACGTTACCGAGTTCGTTGGATACGATTCGCTGGAAGGTGAGTCTACGGTCCTGGGGATCATCGTTGATGGTGCTCAGGTAGATCAGGTTGACGCGGACCAGCAAGCCCTGGTTGTTCTAGATAGAACACCTTTCTATGCTGAATCGGGTGGTCAGGCTGGGGACACCGGCCAACTGATTGCGGATGGCGGGGTGTTGAACGTCACCGATACCGTCAAAAGCGGTGATGCCTTTCTGCATCAAGGAAAGTCGGTTAACGGAAGTTTGGCTGTCGGGGACAAAGTTCAGTCGGTGGTCAATCGACCGCTAAGAGATGCGACGCGTTTAAATCACTCTGCGACACATTTAATGCATGCAGCCCTTCGTAAGATTCTTGGTGAACACGTGAACCAGCGAGGTTCGCTGGTCAATGCAGAGCGGCTCCGGTTCGATTTTTCCCATTTTGAACCAGTATCCAGAGAACAGTTGCGAGAAATAGAACGATTGGTTAATACCGAAATTAGGGCTAACAGTGCTATTGAAACGGAAGTAATGGACCTGGAATCGGCCCGTAACAAGGGTGCCATGGCACTTTTTGGCGAAAAGTACAGTGCAGAGGTTCGCGTGCTGACAATGGGTGATGGGTTCTCCGTGGAACTTTGCGGTGGAACCCATGCCGCTCGTACCGGGGACATTGGTATTTTCAGGATTGTATCAGAGCAAGGAGTAGCCTCCGGGGTTAGAAGAATTGAAGCAATCACCGGTTCGGCCGCACTGACACAGGTTGAAAGCAATGAAGACTTACTATCGCAAGCAGGTAGTCTGGTTCGAGCTGACAATCACAATCTGGCGGATAAGTTACGTGCGTTGATTGACCAGAATAAGAAACTGGAGAAAACGATTGCAGATCTCAACCGAAAGCTGGCGACCGGCGGTGTAGGTCCAGATATTGCTGAATCTGCTATTGATCTGGGCGGCGTGAAGCTGGTCGTCAGTCAGTTGGATGGTGCCGACCCAAAATCATTGCCGGATGTGCTTGACCAGCTAAAAAACAAGATCGGCAGTGGAATCATCGTTCTTGGCACGGTGAGTGAGGGAAAAGTTGGCCTCATTGTCGGGGTAACCAAGGACCTGACAGACCGATTTCACGCGGGAGACCTGGTGAACCACATAGCCTCACAGGTAGGTGGTAAGGGTGGTGGGCGCCCTGATATGGCGCGTGCTGGAGGCTCTGACCCGGACTCACTACCGGCGGCTTTAGCGAGTGTTGAGCAATTCGCCCGAAATCTTCTGTAGTTTTTTCGGTCAAATTTCTATTAAATAGGCGCCCTTTCAAAACCGGTTAAGGTCGTATGTCGTTGTTTGTCCAAAAATTTGGTGGAACCTCCGTTGCATCGATTGAGCGAATCGAAAATGTTGCTGCGCGCATCATTCATTCGAGGAATGCTGGACATGATGTGGTGGTCGTCGTTTCAGCAATGGGTGATGAAACCGATCGACTTATGTCCTTGGCGAATGAGGTCAATTACGATGGGTTGGATACTCGACGGGAACTGGATGTTTTGCTGTCCACCGGCGAGCAGGCAACCATAGCGATGTTGGCGATGACCTTGCTGAAACATGGGGTTAAAGCCGAATCAGTTTTAGGTTGGCAGGCCAGTATTCTGACAGATAGCGAACACAGCAAATCGAGGATTCTGGAAATTGACGAAACGGTGCTCCAGGCGAAGATCTCAGATGGCATCGTTCCGGTCGTCGCGGGATTCCAGGGTGTCGATCAAAAGGGCAACATAACAACCCTTGGTCGTGGCGGCTCGGATACAACGGCCGTTGCTCTTGCAGCAGTGCTGAAGGCTGATGAGTGCCAGATATATACGGATGTGGAAGGCGTCTTTACGACTGACCCGCGAGTTGTTGAAGGTGCCCGTTGTCTTAAGCAGATGACGTTTGAGGAAATGTTGGAGCTAGCCAGCTTAGGTAGCCGGGTTTTGCATACCAGGGCGGTAGAGTTTGCCAGTAAGTACCAGGTGCCCCTTCGAGTGTTGTCTAGCTTTGAAGAAAAACCTGGCACGTTGATCACGAAAGAGGACGATTCAATGGAGCAACCCATCATTTCAGGGATAGCGTTTACCCGTGACGAGGCAAAGTTAACGATATTGGGTGTCAAAGATATACCCGGTATTGCTTCGGCTATTCTGGGCCCAATCAGCGATGCGAACATTGAAGTAGACATGATCGTTCAGAATGTGGCTGCGGACATGAGTACAGACTTCACTTTTACCGTTCGGCGAGATGACTACAACCAGGCGAAACAGATTCTGGAAGATATTGCAAAAGACATTGATGCGAGAGAGGTGTCAGGCGACAACAAAATCGCCAAGTTGTCATTGGTTGGTGTAGGAATGCGTTCCCATGCCGGTGTGGCCAGTAGGATGTTTAAAGTGTTGGCTGACGAATCAATTAATATTCAGATGATATCGACCTCTGAAATTAAAATCTCGGTTGTCCTTGCAGAGAAGTATTTGGAGCTGGCGGCAAGAGCACTACATTCTGCTTTCGAGTTGTCAGAAGAGGTTAACTGACCAAGACTTCTCTCAAGCAGACCAGTCATAGAGCCCGCTTCCTACGTTGCGTAGATGACCCGCCGTAACAGACCCAGATATCCTTTAGGGAACTCAATCCCTTCGTAGTAGCCCTTATCCAGCAATATTTGATGTAACTCCCGAAGCCTGTAGATCGGTACAGAGGCCATCAGGTGATGTTCAAGATGGAAGTTAAGGCCGTGGGGCGCCACGAGCAAAGCTTCCAACCAACTGATGTATATGGTTCTGGTGTTCAGCCGAATATCAGGATCAAAATGGTCTGGCACCGCAGCATGTTCTGCGATTTGCCGAATGCGGGTGATCAACATGTGGCTGGTCATAAACGCGATCACCCACAGTGCGTACAACCACGCGAATCCGGCGACCGACAGCGCCAGTAAAAGTGCAAGGTTACAGATGACGCCGCCCGCCAACATTTTTTTTACGCCGGGTTTCAACTCGTTGAAACGGTAGAGTGATCGACCAATTGATACGATCCGTCGCCAGCCAATCTTTCCAGTGATATCTCTTAATACTTTTCGTTTGAAACTGGTGATAGAGACAGGATAGGCGTCAAAATTTTTCAGGTCAGGATCATCAACCGTGCCACAATCCCTGTGATGCACCAGATGCCCCTTCATATAGGCGTCTTTGTCAGAAAACACCCAGTAGCCGGAAAGCCAGGTTGCAACGAAGTTGTTAACGCTCTGGGAAGTGAAAAATGATTTATGACCGGTTTCATGAACGAGCACACCGAAGGCCATTTGCCGCCCTCCGAGGAGAAGCACGGTAAATAGCATTATCAGTGGATTGGGAAATGCTGCAGCCAGAACGAAAAGCCCGATGACCATGGCCCAGTCGAACAGCACGATGCACGCTGCTCTCAGGTCATCTTTTCCTGTTACCCTTGCCAGTTCCTCGGCAGTGAGTAGCTCTCGAATCTTCGTTGTCATGTTGTCCTCTATCCAAAGCTTGTGATTGATGTAGGCATGCTGCCCTGCGCGGGTGACCAGATGTTGCGGCCCAGTTCATCGTATTGCAGCATTGCCTGCCATAAGCGCTCACGATTCCGGGGATCCTGGAGTTCGGTGGGCAGGTAAGGGTCCTTCGCCAGCAGGTGAAGTGCTTCGCCGCCCAGGGTGAAACTCTCGATCATTGCAAGGTCCGTGGGTTTCTTTTGCAGGTTATCGGTACTGCTTTCAAGTCTGGAAACAAAGTCCAGGTATTGTTGGTCGAGTTTGTTGATGCAGTAGTCATCAACAAGCGAACGGTAATCCCTTTTCTGGAGTATCAGCCGCTCACCAACGATGGGCTCGTCAGACAGGCCTAGTTCCTTTAGCCAGCCGACCAGTAATGGTCCGGTTCTGCGCAGATTGTCAGGCCTCAGCCAGAGTCCGGTTCGAAGTTGTCTGAAACCAGTTGAAGTCAGAAGCCATTTTTCTTTGTCTGTTGGTTGTGCTGACTGCACCATTAGAAACGACCCTTGCTCCCATGCTCTTCGCCTGGACTCCCCGAGACGCCATTCCTCAATGAATTCAGTAATAGGGTCAGAAAGTTCAGCGAGTCGATAATGGCCACGTTCGAAGTTTTCTATGAGGCCACGTGCAACCAGGCGAGAAAGGGTGACTCGAATCAGGTTTTCACTGAAGTTGAACATCCTGGAACTGGACATCAGATTTTGCGCGCCGGTGCCCTTGTGGCCGTAGGTGCGAAGCAGGTCCAGGATGAAGTTGCCGGGTTTCATTATATTACAGTGATTTGAGTAAACTTCGTAAAACTGTAATATTACAACATTGGCCTAAAGGGGGCAACAGGTGTAACGAAAGGACCTGCGCTACGAGTGTTCTAGTACAGATTCTCCCTGGAATCCTCTTCTAAAGCCTTGTCGATATTGTCCTGTAGCGCTTTTGAAGGTGGTCCTCCGTTTATCTGTTCCAGAATCATTGTACCAAGGGTTGGCAGTTCGTCCGCGGGCATATGCCTGTTGATGTCCCATAAGCCAGACCGAATAAAGGCTTTGGCACAGTGGAAATAGACCTCGGTGACATCAAGTACGATCGCGAGTTTAGGCGTCTTTGCGTGGGCCGCAAGTCGTTCAAGGTAGGGCGGGTGATCCGTCAGGTATCCGCGGCCATTTATTCGCAGGGTGTCATCCCGACCGGGGATCAGGAATAGCAGACCCATTTCGGGATGGTTAATAATGTTCCTCATGCTGTCAGCAATCCTGTTTCCAGGCCTTTCTGGAATTAACAGGGTAGTGTCATCAAGGCAGTACACAAAGCCCGGCGCATCGCCACGTGGAGAGGCATCACTGCCTTCGCTGGAAGAGGTGGCAAGCAGGCAGAATGGACTTCTGGCAATGAAGTTTTTACTGTGCCGTTCCAGTTGCGTAATTTTTTTTACGGTGGTGTTAGCTGAGGGGCCACCGTTAATGGCGATAAGCGAAGCGGTATCGGTCAGTAAATTGATTCCATCGGGTTTGGTCATGGAGCTTCCTTGTATTTGTTGCTGAAGCTGAAGCCTAATTGCTCATACTAATCTTGTTTCGACCGGCTTTCTTTGCGGCGTACAAAGCTTTATCCGACGCTTTTAGAACCTCGTCGGGTGTTTGCCCGCTCGCTGTACGATCGGCGACACCGATAGAGATAGTCACTGAGACCTTTTCGCTGGCCCGCCTGAAGGAGCCCTTTTTCCGCTGCTTCTTGCCGCTTGGTTCCTCGGCTTCTTCGTGTCGTGGTTCCTTTCGTATCACCATTTCGTAGTTCTGGATGGATTTTCGGACCTCATCAAGATGATAAAAGGCGTCTTCTTTATCCATGCCTGCAAAGACCACGGAGAATTCTTCCCCGCCATAGCGGAATGCCTTACCGCCGCCTCCAACTTGCCCGATGCGCGACGCCACCATTTGCAGCACCTGGTCACCAATATCGTGTCCATGGGCGTCATTGAACTTTTTGAAGTGATCGACGTCCAGCATCGCCACGCTGTAGGTTCTGCCAAGGGAATCAAACAGCTCATTCAGGCCGCGACGGTGGGGCAGGCCGGTCAATTCATCTCGATATGCCATGTTGTACGAATCGCGAATGACGTTGGCACCCATATACAGGCTGCTGGCCATCAGGAAAATTTCCCAACCATGTTCGACCGCTAAGATATAACCCAGAACCAGTCCGCCGAGTGCGGTGGTGAGTCCCTGGGTGATAGGAGCGTTATCGAACCCCGCCAGGGTAATGCAGCCCAGAATGGAAATACCCAGGAGCAGGCTGGCGACCTGGTGAAAGGGTGAGTACTGAAGGACAAGCGAGACCGGATCACCCAGGGGGTCGGTCAGCAGATCTGGCAGGATCCACTGTAGCTCGATCAGGTAGATAGTGAGCGCGATCGCCACGGTCATGAAAAACAGTCGGATCAATCCCCGGGAAGTGAATACTCCGCGTTCCCGAAAAAAACAAATCAGCAGGAAATTGAGTGGCACGAATCCCATGATGATCAGTTCCTTGAAGTCGGGGGCCATTTGCTGGCCGCGTAGCCAGAGGCAAAAAGCGAGGGTAATGCAGGTAAGAAAAACCCTGGATCGATTGTAGGCTAACGCCAGGGTGCCTGAGCTCGCGAGCGCGACACTGGGGCCAATTAACCATAGTGTGTCGGGAGCAGGGGGTAGTCGCTGAAGATTTAACGCGATGACGGATACAGCGATCAGGAAGGTGACCGGAATAATCAGGTTGCCAATTGTGCGGTAAAAAATGCTGATGGGTCAGCGCTCGACTAGTAGGAGATGGCAGTTGCCAACGTCTTCCACTTACCGTTTTCAACCACGGATAGCAGGGATTCGCTCACGCCCTTGTGATCTCCGGGGCCGAACTGGATTTGATATCCAAAGATATCCTGGTAGTCCGTGATCGCTTCGGTCGCAGCCAGGAAACCGGCCTTATCGAGGTCAGGGCCTGCATTCTCGAGCGCGGTGACCACAAGATCCGCTGCCCGGTATCCCTCCATGGCGGGGATGCCAGGCTCGACGTTGAAACGTGCCTCGTAGCGATCCCACCAGCGCTTAACCTTATCCGATAGACCATCTTCCTTGTAAAGCTTCGCCATATGTACAAAGGCGTGATAACCCTCGCCGGAACCGCTTTCCTGCTCGGCGATGACCTGCCCGTAGGCCGCATTGTTGCCGACGAAAACGACGTCAAATTTCATTTTCCTCGCGGCTTCCAGGATCAAAATGGTATCTCTGTGGATCGTACCCATAAACACCACATCACACTGGGCGTTACGAAGTCGAATGATAGAGGCTGTAAATTCGGATTCCGTGGGTTTGTGTGCAGAAACACCGACCAGCGCCTGGCCCATTTCCTTGAGCTGGTCTTCCGCACCTTCAAGGATTTCCTGCCCGTAGTCCGTGTCCTGGTAGATGACACAGGGCTTTTCCTTGCCCATTTCTTCCAGGAAGTACTTCACGCCAGCCCTGATTTCATCATAGTAGATGCCACGCTGGGCAAACTTCAGGTCATGGTATGGCTCAACCATGCTTCGTGCACCGGTCAGGGGGAACATGTTCGGTATACCCGCTTTCAGTTGCTGAGTGAGTACGGCATTGTTGGTGGGTGTCCCAAGGGCCAGCACCATGGCGAACACTTTGTCGCGGTTGATCAGTTTGTTTGCTGCCTGGATCGCCCTTGGGATCTGGTACTGAGTGTCTTCGACGACAAACTTGATCTGGCGGCCATGTACGCCACCAGCTTCATTCGCTTCCTCGAAGCGCATTCGTGCGCCGTTGATCGAACCCACCCCCCAGATCGCAACAGGGCCTGACAGGTCAGTGTGGCTACCCAGAATAATGTCTGAATCTGACACGCCCTGAATGGCGTCTGATGTCGCGCTGGTTTCCAGTGTGCTATCACCACCGCAACTGGCGAGCGCCAATAATGAGACTAGAAGGAGGGCTCTATTAGTACATTTCATCGATCATTCCCGCATATTTTTCGTTGACGACTTTTCGTTTAAGTTTCATGGTTGGTGTTAGTTCTTCGTCTTCCGGGTCGAGCAGTTGGTCGATCAGGCGACACTTCTTGATCGTTTCCACCCGGGCGAACTTCTGGTTAACCTTCTCGATCTCTTCCCAGATCAATTCCTGAACAGCGTCAGTGTGACATAAGCTGGTGTAGTTAGTGAATGGCACGTCTCGATCTTGCGCATACTTGGTCACGTTTTCCTGATCGATCATTACCAGACAGGTCAGGTAAGGTCGCTTATCGCCGATAACTACCGCATCAGAGATGAACGGGGAAAACTTCAGTTGGTTCTCAATTTCACTCGGGGTAATGTTTTTGCCGCCGGCGGTGATGATGATGTCCTTGATGCGATCGATGACATAAATGTATCCGTCTTCGTCAATTCGCCCGATGTCCCCGGTATACAGCCAGCCCTGTTTAAATGTTTCAGCTGTTTTTTCTGCCTGGTTCCAATAGCCCCGGATAACGCCGGGACTCTTCAACAGTACTTCACCCTCATCCGAGAGAACGACTTCCGCATCCGGCGCAGCGTGGCCCACGCTGCCGATTCTTAACTTGCCTGGTTCATTGGCGGTAATAACACCGGTACATTCTGTTTGCCCGTACACTTCATACATCGGCTTTCCCAGGGACCAGTACCAGTCGATGAGTTCGGGTGCAATCGGTGCCGCAGCGGTTGACAGCCACCTGGCTTCATTGATACCGAGCACTCGTCGAATGTTTTTTAAGACAAGCTGGTCGGCGGTAAATACCGCGCCGCGCAACAGTAATGGGACGGGCTTTGCTGCCTTTCGGTAAACAGCGGCCGCTGAACCTAGCCTGATCGCCAGGTCGTAAGCC
>Ga0206678_10002467_pt1 | contig 11742 bp, 11 predicted proteins | sample M180m12015metaG_FD_155453 | JGI IMG/M metagenome (GOLD analysis project Ga0206678, IMG submission 155453) | Ammonia-oxidizing marine archaeal communities from Monterey Bay, California, United States - M1 80m 12015 | ecosystem: Environmental > Aquatic > Marine > Intertidal zone | place: USA...
AGCACTTCGGGTGTTTCGCCTGCCACGATCTTGCGGGCCAGCCCCTCGGCAATGGCGGTTTTGCCCACGCCTGGATCACCAACAAGCAGTGGGTTATTTTTGCGACGACGGCACAGAACTTGAATGCACCGTTCAACTTCGGTCTCGCGACCGATTAGCGGGTCAATATCGCCCTCGCGTGATTTCTCATTCAGGTCCACACAATATTTCGCCAGTGCAGATTCTTTTTTGTCTCCGTCAGTGACACCTTGCGGTTCGTCCTCTGTTTCGGGCGCGCCAGAAACAGGCCGAGGTTCGCCAAAGGCTGGATCCTTTGCAACGCCGTGCGCGATGAAATTAACCGCGTCATATCGGGTCATCTCCTGCTCTTGTAAGAAATATGCGGCGTTGGATTCGCGCTCGGCAAAGATTGCGACGAGTACGTTTGCACCCGTGACTTCGGTACGGCCAGACGATTGCACGTGGATTGCGGCGCGTTGAATGACCCGCTGGAATGCGGCCGTCGGCACAGCTTCGGATCCATCAACATCCGTCACAAGGTTCGAAAGCTCGCTGTCTACGAATTCGACCAAAGCACTGCGCAGGTCGGCTGTATCGACCGAACAGGCCTGCATCACGCGGTGCGCATCGGGTTCTTCGACCAACGCCAGCAGCAGGTGTTCAAGAGTTGCGAATTCGTGCCGGCGTTCATTGGCCAGGGCGAGTGCCTGATGGATTGCTTTTTCAAGGGTCGTCGAGAATGAAGGCACTGCGGTGCTCCTGTCGATCGGGGTCGGCTGGGGGGCACAAGGAATGTTGCGCGCCCGTTTAGACCATGGTGTCTTTCTCTTAAGTTTGGTTGAACAACGCCCAGCTTCAAGGCTTTTCTTTGGTCAACGGGTCACATTTTTAATTTATTAAGGATGATTGGCCCCAATTTGGTCGCGGGGCGCCTTAAAAATTGTCTTTGCGAGCGCGAATTTCAGAAAAAACTGCGGTTGGATCTGCGCCGGACATTCCCAGATTTGCCTGTACAACCGGATCAGCCGCGCGCAAAAACGGGTTGGTCGCCAGTTCTTGTGACAACAGCGACGGTACGGTGGCCTCGCCTGCGGCGCGTTTTGCATTGATTTCGGCAACCCGAGCATGCACCGCGGGGTTGTCTGGGTCGATGGTCAGCGCAAACTTTGCATTGGCCGCAGTGTACTCGTGCCCCGAACAGACCACCGTGTCAGCTGGCAGTGCCATCAGCTTTTGCAGGCTGTCCCACATCTGAGGTCTGGTGCCCTCGAACACCCGGCCACACCCCATTGCCATCAGGCTATCGGCTGTAAATACAACTTTTGCTTCTGCAAAATAAAAAGCCACGTGATTGATCGTATGACCGGATACATCAATCACAGTTCCAGTCTGTACACCGATCGCGATACTCTCGCCTTCTTCCACCGCTAGGTCCAGCGCGGGCAGTCGGTGCGCATCTTTGGCGGCTCCGATCACGCGGGCCGGATGTGCGGCAAGAACCTCGTTCAACCCATCGACGTGGTCATCGTGGTGATGGGTAAGCAGGATGTCGCTCAGCGTCCAGCCAGTATCGGCCAAAGCTGCAAGTATCGGTCCGGCTTCGGGCACATCGATGAGAGCAGTGGCGCCCGTCGCCGGATCATGCGCGAGAAAAGCGTAATTGTCCGAGAGGCAGGGCACGGTGCGAAGTTCGAAGGGCATGGCAAATCGCCTTTTGTTCTGTAAGTTGTCCCAATAAGTGGCGTGCAGCAGAGCAAAGGGCAAGGGCCATAAATGCATCTTGATGTTCAGGACTTGCGGAACTTTTATTATCGCAGCGCTTTGGGGCGCGCGGCGCAGGCCTCGATGCGGCGCCGACTAAGTGAGCTATGGCCAGAGGCTAAGGGTCAAACAGTGGTTGGTTTTGGATTTGCTTTGCCACTTCTGCGTCCCTATCTCGCTGACGCCCGTCGGGTGATGGCGCTGATGCCCGGTCCGCAGGGGGTGATGCCCTGGCCCGCAGATGGCCAAAATGTGACTGTGCTCAGCGAGGAAACGCTTTGGCCTATTGAAACTGGCCACGTGGACAAGCTTATCATTCTTCATGGTCTTGAGACATCGGAACGGGCCTATGACCTGCTGGAAGAAGCGTGGCGCGTGCTAGGGCCCGGGGGTAAAGCACTGTTCATCGTACCGAACCGGGCGGGATTGTGGTCGCGCCGTGACCGAACACCATTCGGGTTTGGCCGCCCCTATTCGGCCAGCCAGCTTGAGACACAGTTGCGCAAACATCAGTTCCTGCCTGAGCGACATGTGGGTGCCCTTTATCAATTTCCCTCTGCCAAACGGGTCTGGATGAAATCGTCGAAAATGTTTGAAAGGGTCGGGCGCACAATGCCGGGCATGATTGCGGGTGGGGCTTTCATGGTCGAAGCGTCCAAGCTGGTCTACCCTCCGAAGGGCAAAATCGCGCGCGGTGCCGCAAGAGTGCAAAAGGTGTCGCAAGGCGTGGCGGCACCGGTTGCAGGGCGCACGTAACACGGCGCGTTCCGCACTTGCCAAGCGCTACATGCAGAGGGCTATTTGGTCGAATGTGATGCCCGGTGTGCCGCCACGCTGGTAAATCGCAACGCGGGGTTTTCCAGGCGACTAGGTCATTACAGGTCACACACACATCAGTATAGCTGCTAAGAAATGTCGTCCGCTTTAATATTTCGACGCCAGATAATTCGTTCTGGGTTTCCAGTCGGCACCTGTGCATTCGACATCTTAGGGTAAAAGATTGAACCTCGCATCCTCGCATCGCAGGTTTCCAGCAAGCAAGTTGGATTGCCGTTAACTTGTGTATTCACATAGATGTCCGCGGATAGTGTGCGTGCTGCACCTTGACCAACGTCGATTTCTAGCGTGAGGGTTGTTAGCCAAACATCAAACGACGCTTCAAAATCAAACTCTGGAGGTTCATCAGACTGGTCAGGTGTGTTGGGAATATCTGGCGTTTCAAGCTCTGATTACGCATCACGCCGACCTGCCACAGCAAAAGAAGCACGCTGCCAACTGCGTGAGTACCAGCAATGCAAATGGTTTCAATAACCTGTCCTTTAATGGGCTGCGGCAAAAGCAAAGCCTGTGACGGATGGCCAAATAAATTATCCTTTCGCATTCCTGAAACAACATGTGGGATTCCCGACCGGCGACCAAGAATTGCCGATCAATTGAGCAATCGCGTCCGTTCTGCGGACGGAATCGCGTAGGATTCCTCGTATTTTGTGACGAATTCCTGACAAAACCTCTGGTGCAAACGGTCGCAGTTTATCTAACCAATTGAAAAGTAATAATAAGTAAAGAAACGCCAGTTCGAGAACATATGTTGCGGGGCTGGAAACCCTCTGTTACATCCCCCGTGATTTGTACGCTCTGGCCCACGCTGGGGCACTTCAACGCCCCCGGACCCACACGCTGTGGTGTTGCGAAGCGGGGCCAAGACATCGAAAGGGTGGACGTGTCCGAACCAGCTTCGATATCCACGGGTATTGCCGTGCGTTATGCGAGAGCCGTTTACGAGCTCGCCAAAGAAAGCAGCACCGTTGCGGAACTGCAAAATGATATTTCAACGCTTACGGATATAATCGCCGAAAGCGCTGACTTTAATGCGCTGATCCACTCGCCGGTTTATGCGCGACGTGAACAGGCCGCAGCCATAACAGAGCTGGCTAAAGCGGCCCAATTGGGCCTTTTGGTGACAAACACACTGGCGCTCATGGCCGGCAAGCGCCGCCTTTTTGTGCTGCCACAGTTGTTACAAAGCCTGCGGGACATCATCGCCGAGGAAAACGGTGAAGTAACCGCTGATGTCACGTCAGCTAAGGCCATGACAAAATCGCAAAGCGCTAGCCTTGCCAAAACGCTAAAGGCCCGCATGGGCAAAGACGTCACCATTAATGCGTCAGTCGACGAAAGTCTTATCGGCGGATTGATCGTAAAAGTGGGCTCGAAGATGATTGATACGTCAATCCGCTCCAAGCTCTCTTCCCTCCAGAATGCAATGAAAGAGGTCGGATAAATGGGTATCCAAGCAGCAGAAATCTCTGCAATCCTGAAAGATCAAATCAAGAACTTTGGTCAGGAAGCAGAAGTGGCAGAAGTTGGCCGCGTTTTGTCAGTGGGCGACGGTATCGCCCGTGTATATGGCCTTGATAATGTACAAGCCGGTGAAATGGTCGAATTTCCTGGTGGCATTCAGGGCATGGCGCTGAACCTTGAATCTGACAACGTCGGCGTTGTGATTTTCGGCTCTGACCGTGACATCAAAGAAGGTGACACAGTCAAGCGCACCAACTCTATCGTGGACGTGCCCACCGGTGACGAACTGCTGGGCCGGGTTGTCGATGGCTTGGGCAACCCGCTGGATGGCAAGGGCCCGATCAACGCGTCTGGCCGCAGTGTCGCTGACGTAAAGGCACCTGGCATTATCCCGCGCAAATCTGTGCATGAACCTATGGCGACAGGCCTCAAGGCCGTGGACGCGATGATCCCTATTGGTCGTGGCCAGCGTGAGCTGATCATTGGCGACCGCCAAACCGGCAAGACTGCCGTGGCACTTGACGCGATCCTGAACCAAAAGTCGTATAACGATGCCGCTGGTGATGACGAGAGCAAAAAGCTTTATTGCATCTATGTTGCAATCGGGCAAAAGCGTTCCACCGTGGCGCAGTTGGTGAAAAAACTCGAAGAGAGCGGCGCGATCGACTACTCCGTCGTGGTTGCGGCAACCGCTTCTGACCCTGCACCGATGCAGTTCTTAGCCCCTTATGCCGCGACAGCCATGGCCGAGCATTTCCGCGACAATGGCCGCCACGCTCTGATCATTTACGATGACTTGTCCAAACAGGCCGTATCCTACCGTCAGATGTCGTTGTTGCTGCGTCGTCCGCCAGGTCGTGAAGCTTATCCCGGTGACGTTTTCTATCTTCACTCGCGCCTTCTGGAACGGTCGGCCAAGCTGAACGAAGACAACGGTGCCGGATCGTTGACAGCGCTGCCGATCATCGAAACACAAGGCGGTGACGTGTCTGCCTTTATTCCGACGAACGTGATTTCGATCACCGATGGCCAGATATTCCTCGAGACTGAACTGTTCTACCAGGGCATCCGCCCTGCTGTGAACACCGGTCTGTCGGTGTCGCGCGTGGGCTCTTCGGCCCAGACCAAAGCGATGTCGTCTGTAGCTGGCCCAGTGAAATTGTCACTGGCTCAGTATCGCGAAATGGCAGCTTTTGCCCAGTTCGGCTCTGATCTTGACGCAGCGACACAGCAGTTGTTGAACCGCGGTGCGCGTTTGACCGAGCTAATGAAGCAGGCACAATATTCACCGCTTACCAACGCCGAAATCGTTTGCGTCATCTATGCCGGAACGAATGGCTACTTGGATGCCATTGACGTCAAGGATGTGGGTCGCTTTGAAGCCGCAATGCTGATGCATTTGCGTCAGAACAATGCAGATCTTTTGGCTGATATCTCGGATAACGACCGCAAGGTAAAGGGTGAGCTGGAAGACAAGATCAAGGCGGCTCTCGACGCGTTCGCATCTGACTTCGCATAAGGAGATCAGGCAATGCCAAATCTCAAGGACCTGAAAAACAGGATCGCGTCGGTCAAATCGACCCGCAAGATCACCAAGGCCATGCAGATGGTGGCCGCCGCAAAATTGCGGCGGGCGCAGGAAGCTGCCGAACAGTCGCGGCCCTATACAGAACGGTTCAACGCCGTGATGGCGGGCCTAGCGTCGTCTGTAGGTGGCTCTGACAGCGCGCCAAAACTGCTTTCCGGAACCGGATCGGATCAGACACACCTTTTGGTTGTGATGACATCAGAGCGTGGCCTGTGCGGTGGCTTTAATACAAATATCGCCAAACTTGCGCGGCAACGTGCATCTGACCTGACAGCCAACGGCAAGACCGTCAAGATTTTGACTGTCGGCAAAAAAGGCCGCGATCAGATGAAGCGGAACTTCGGCGACATGTTTGTCGGTCATGTGGACATGAGCGACGTCAAGCGGCTCGGTTACGGTGACGCACAAGGCGTGGCTAAAGATGTGCTCGCGCGTTTTGATTCGTCCGAATTCGACGTCGCAACAATTTTCTTTTCCCGCTTCCAAAACGTGGTCACACAAATCCCTACGGCACAGCAAATCATTCCGTTCGAAGCACCCGATGGCTACGATGCTGCCGACACGCTTTATGATTACGAACCCGACGAAGAATCCATCCTGGCCGATCTTCTACCGCGCGCAATTTCGACCGCTATCTTTTCAGCGCTGCTTGAAAATGGTGCTTCTGAACAGGGCGCAAGGATGTCGGCAATGGACAATGCAACACGCAATGCGGGCGATATGATCGACAGGCTGACGATCGAATACAACCGCTCGCGTCAGGCTGTGATCACTAACGAGCTGATCGAAATTATTTCTGGCGCGGAAGCGCTGTAAGAAAACCGGAGACGAAACATGGCAAACGCTAAAGGCAAAATCACGCAGGTTATCGGAGCTGTTATCGACGTGCAGTTCGATGACCACCTGCCGGAAATTCTGAATGCGCTGGAAACCGACAATCACGGCAACCGCCTGATACTTGAAGTCGCCCAGCACCTTGGTGAAAACACGGTGCGCACGATCGCGATGGACAGCTCTGAGGGACTGGTGCGCGGGCAGGTCGTCACTGACACCGATGGACCCATTATGGTTCCAGTGGGTCCCAAAACACTTGGCCGTATCCTGAACGTCGTCGGCGAGCCCGTTGACGAAGGTGGCCCAGTCGATGCCGAAGAAAAGCGCGCCATCCACCAAGATGCGCCTGCGTTCTCTGAGCAATCAACAGAATCCGAAGTTCTGGTTACGGGCATCAAGGTGGTTGACCTACTGGCACCCTATGCCAAGGGCGGAAAGATTGGCTTGTTCGGTGGTGCCGGCGTGGGCAAGACGGTTCTGATCATGGAACTTATCAACAACATCGCAAAAGTGCACTCGGGCTATTCCGTGTTTGCGGGTGTTGGCGAACGGACCCGTGAGGGCAACGACCTTTACCACGAAATGATCGAATCCAACGTGATCAAGCCCGACAACCTCGAAGACAGCCAGGTTGCTCTGGTTTACGGTCAGATGAACGAACCCCCAGGAGCGCGTGCCCGTGTGGCCCTGACTGGTCTGACACTGGCCGAGCAATTCCGCGATTCTTCGGGAACGGACGTTCTGTTCTTTGTCGATAACATCTTTCGCTTTACCCAAGCGGGCTCCGAAGTGTCGGCGCTTTTGGGCCGTATTCCTTCTGCTGTTGGCTATCAGCCAACGCTGGCAACCGACATGGGTGCGATGCAGGAACGGATCACATCGACCAAATCGGGGTCGATTACGTCTATCCAAGCTGTTTATGTGCCTGCGGATGACCTTACCGACCCAGCACCAGCGACCACCTTTGCGCACCTTGACGCGACGACGGTTCTGTCTCGCGCAATTTCGGAACTTGGCATCTACCCAGCTGTTGACCCATTGGACAGCTCTTCGCGCCTGATGGATCCGCAGATCGTGGGCGAAGAGCACTACAAAGTTGCCTCTGACGTGCAACAGATCCTGCAACGCTACAAATCGCTGCAAGACATCATCGCGATCTTGGGAATGGACGAGCTGTCTGAAGAGGACAAACTGACGGTGACCCGTGCCCGGAAAATCCAGCGATTCTTGAGCCAGCCTTTTGACGTGGCGAAGGTCTTTACTGGCTCGGACGGAGTACAAGTCGCACTTGAAGACACGATTTCGTCGTTCAAAGCGGTTGTCGCAGGCGAATATGACCATTTGCCAGAAGGCGCGTTCTATATGGTTGGTGGCATCGATGAAGTGATTGCCAAGGCCGAGAAAATGGCTGCGGACGCCGCATAATTGGCAGCACCAAATTTGGCTCAAAGGCTTCGGGGCGTTGATAAGAATGGCCCTGAAGTCTGACCCAAGCGGTGCGCGTTATTCCAAAGGAGAAAGCAGATGCAGTTTGAATTGGTATCGCCCGAGCGAAGCCTTGCGTCGCTAGTAGCTGTGTCAGTTGAGATACCTGGTGCCGATGGTGACATGACCATCATGGCTGATCACGCGCCTACGATCACCACATTGCGACCTGGCCTATTGAAAGTCGAAGATGGCGCTTCAACACATGAGTACATTGTAACTGGTGGCTTTGCTGAGATCGGTGTTCAAGGCGTTTCGGTGCTTGCTGAACAGGCCGTGATCAAGTCGGATATGACGCAGGAAAAAATGGATGCAATGGTCGGCGAGGCTCAGGAATTTCTTGACCGTGCCAAAGAGTCTAGTCATCAGACACCGAGCCAAATGGATGACGCTGCTAAGCTTCTGGCTGATATGATTGCGGTTGGGGTCGAGATTGGCATGACGATAAAATAGTTCAACGTTTGATTGGTTACTCCCGTTTAACTTTGACGAAAAAGGCTCTGTAATAGGCAGAGTCTTTTTCATACCACTGCCGTTATTTTGACAACATTCTTTGTTTTTATTAGCTTGGCGGTGAAAAACAGAATGATGAAAAAACTACAGAACCACCTCATTGGTATTGATCAGGGTGAAATTACCGTTTTCTCTGACTTTGAGGATAACGGAGAGATGTGGACAGGTCACGGTGAACGCGAGCGTCGCAAATTTGTGTCTTTCTCTGAGCCGTTTACGTCACAGCCGGTGGTGCAGGTTGGGATATCTATGTGGGATGTTCATAATGAAACGCCTATGCGTGCTAACGTTTCCACTCAAGAGATTACTGCCGAAGGTTTTGACCTGATATTCAGTACTTGGGGTGACACGCGAGTTGCCCGAATTCGCGTTAGCTGGACAGCGATAGGTGAACTCAAGCACGCCAATGAGTGGGATATTTAAAGCACTTCCAATTAACCTAGATCACTTCAGTTTCATTTATCTGTCCTATATGTCCCACTCCTCAGGAGTTACTAGGTCCCACGACGCCATATAATCATATTACCTCAATTGGACTTATCAATGCTGAGGTCAGAAACTTTATTACAGGTACTTTCCCATTTCGACCGCAGTGTCCGACATTCGATTGGAAAAGCCCCATTCATTGTCATACCACGTGAGGATACGCACCATGTTGCCATCCATGACTTTGGTCTGATCGGTTGCAAAGATGGAGGAATGGGGGTCGTGGTTAAAGTCCATACTGACGAGTTTAGCGTCGGTAACGCCTAAGACACCTTTTAGCGGGCCGCTGGCCGCGGCCGCTGTCATGGCCTCATTGACTTGTTCGACTGTTACATCCCGACCCAATTCAACGGTAAGATCGACACAAGACACATTGGGCGTTGGGACACGAATGGCAACGCCGTCTAGCTTGCCATTGAGTTCAGGCATGACCAGCCCAACAGCTTTGGCCGCACCGGTTGATGTCGGTATCATCGAAAGAGCAGCGGCACGGGCGCGATAAAGGTCCGAGTGCATTGTATCCAACGTTGGTTGGTCACCCGTATAGCTATGCACGGTTGTCATGAAGCCGCGGGTGATCCCAAATGTATCGTGTAGGACCTTGGCCACCGGCGTTAGGCAGTTGGTGGTGCAAGACGCGTTCGACACAATTACGTCATCGCCCGAAAGAGCTTGATGATTGACGCCATAAACTATTGTTTTGTCGACACCTTTCCCAGGGGCAGAGATTAGAACACGACTTGACCCGTTCTTAAGATGCGCCTGACAGGCTTCTTTAGATGTGAAAATACCTGTGCACTCAAGCACGACATCGACATGCGTCCAAGGCAGGTCAGCGGGGTTCCGCATGGCACTAACTTTGATGGGGCCGGTACCAACATCGATGCTATCATCGCTGGTCTTTACAGTGACGGGAAAGCGGCCGTGCACACTGTCGTATTGTAGCAGGTGTGCGTTCGTTTCGACCGGACCAAGATCATTGATTGCAACAACTTCGATATCCGTCCGACCACTTTCGATGATTGCCCGCAGAACATTGCGTCCGATGCGTCCAAACCCATTGATTGCAACTTTGATGGCCATGGTGTCCCCCATGTCTGATAATGAAAATTTGTGTCAAGCAATGATGCGCTGTAAATCCCACACCAAAACGCCGTTAACGCTAACAACTTTATTTTTGGTGCAGAGTCAACACCCGGCCACAGCACGAACCATATCGTTTGACGAGCTAACAGAAATATCCGCCATTACTTAACGCATTGAAATACTTGATTTCAGGAAACGTTGGGTGACCCAAGTTATTTCAAGTAAAGCATTAGCGCCAGAACTTGAGCCACTCGATTAATTCGGCAAGCTTTTTCGCCAAAAACACAAGATGATCAGCATCGTAGAGCATCACGTCTCCCGCTACGGTGGCGCAAATGATTATTGCGAGGACACAGGCGATGCGATTGGTCATAGGGCTGGTATTACACACGAATTGAGGTCGACACCTTGTGACAGCCGTCTCTGGCCCTTGCAAGGGCCAGTTAGGGATCAGACCAAGCGGCCCATCGCGGCCGCGACATCTGCCATACGCACCGAGAAAGCCCATTCGTTATCGTACCATGCCAGCACGCGGACTAGCCTGTTTCCAACAACTTTCGTCTGATCAGGTGCAAAGATAGACGAAAATTCGGTGTGGTTGAAATCAACTGAAACCTTTTGCTCGTCGTCATATGATAGGACCCGACCAATGGGTCCGCGCGCGGCCTCGGCGACGGCTGCGTTGACCTCTTGGGCTGTCACGTCACGCTTGGCTTCAAATGTGAGGTCAACGGCTGATACGTTGGGCGTGGGCACACGCATCGCGGTGCCATCCAATTTACCTGCAAGGTTCGGTAGCACTTCGCCAAGCGCTTTCGCAGCCCCTGTAGATGTGGGGATCATTGCCATTGCGGCAGCGCGCGCGCGGTAAAGATCGTCATGACGCCGATCTAGAGTGGGCTGGTCGCCGGTATAGCTGTGGATTGTCGTCATTACACCACGTTCGATGCCAATGGCCTCGTCCAGTACTTTGGCCAGCGGGGCCAAGCAATTTGTGGTGCACGACCCGTTTGAAATCATCCTGTCGTTTGCAGCCAGCAAATTATCGTTCACGCCGAAGACGATGGTTTTGTCGACGTTTTTGCCCGGTGCTGAGAGCAGAACTTTCCTTGCGCCCCGTTCCAGATGCACGTTGGCTTTGGTTCCGTCGTTGAACTTGCCGGTGCATTCCAGCACAACGTCAACGCCGTCCCAGTCCAGTTCTTTCATGTCATACGTCGACATCATTCGCATTGGGCCGCGCCCGAGGTCCATAGTGTCATTACTGATCTTGATCTCGTTCGGAAAGCGTCCGTGGATCGAATCGTATTTCATTAGGTGCGCTGATGTTTCCAACGGGCCCGTTGCATTCACAGCAACGACATCGATATCATTGCGCAGTGATGTTGCGATGTGAGAAAGGGTGCAGCGACCTATGCGACCAAATCCGTTGATGCCAACCTTGATCGTCATGCTAACCCCTTTGCGTGGTCCCCTAACACTTCGCCGGTGATAGCTGTGTTTGACGAATGAGAAAAGCCTGAAAAGATCAGAAAATCAGAGTGTTAGCGTTAAAGGTTTTAATTGGCCTGCAGTTGGCGCTAACAATATGCAGGCGGTGCGCAGAGTGTTGTGCGCTAACGTACAAAAAACTGGAGCACAGAGTATGAGTGGATTATTGGCGCTTTTAGATGACGTCGCGGGAATCG
>Ga0206678_10002468_pt1 | contig 11740 bp, 11 predicted proteins | sample M180m12015metaG_FD_155453 | JGI IMG/M metagenome (GOLD analysis project Ga0206678, IMG submission 155453) | Ammonia-oxidizing marine archaeal communities from Monterey Bay, California, United States - M1 80m 12015 | ecosystem: Environmental > Aquatic > Marine > Intertidal zone | place: USA...
TACCTTCATTTTGCCGAATGGGGGTGTTGGGCTGGCGCTTTCTTTCCACTCCAGATCAGCACAGCCGGGCAAGGCGCGGATATGTGAAATAACAGCGGCAACGCCCACACCGCTGCCGGCGATGGTGCCGTTTATTCCCTCAGGGGCAAGCAGAAGCGACCCGGTGACACCATGCGCGCACGCAGTTTTTGCCAACGGCCCCTTGAGGGCGGCGGGATCGGCAAACCTTGTAAAGTGATATAGCGCAGCAATCATGTACATAGTGGGCAATTAGGGCATCAAGCCACAGGCTTGCAAGAGGCATACCGGGTTGATCCGCTCAGCGGCCTAGGCAAAAAGAGCCTGAGGCCCCCATGCTGCTAACGTTCAATAAGGAGAGACACTGATGCCAGCCCTGATCGTAATCGACGTACAAAATGATTTCTGTCCCGGTGGTGCGCTGGCCGTGCCCGGAGGCGGTGAGATCGTTGACGGAATCAATGAAATGATGGAGGGCGCGGATGCAGTTATCTTGACCCAGGATTGGCATCCAGCGGGGCATTCATCTTTTGCATCAGCACATGCCGGGTGCGCACATTATGATGTGACTGAAATGCCCTATGGATCGCAGGTACTCTGGCCTGATCATTGCATTCAGGGTACGCAAGGCGCCGCGTTTTATTCGAGCTTGAAAACAGAGCGGGCCGATATCATCGTGCGAAAAGGTTTTCGGCCAGATATAGATAGCTATTCCGCCTTCTTTGAGAATGACCATAAAACCCCTACCGGGCTGGAAGGCTACCTGCGAACCCGTGGAATTTCACAGCTGTTGATGGTTGGGCTTGCTACGGATTTCTGCGTGAGTTTTTCAGCGGTTGATGCCGCGAGGCTGGGTTTTCACGTCACCGTACGAATGGATCTATGTCGTGCGATCGACCTTGATGGATCACTGAAAGCAGCACGGGATGGAATGACTGCTGCAGGTGTTATTTTGGAGGCGTGATTCGACACCGATCGCTGTGATGCTCCGGTACTGCGTCTGGTTCTGCTTATGGTGATCGCCAGCGGTAGAACTTTGCTTTGCAATGGATTGCCGCCAAAGACCGGGTTGGTTTTGACCAACTGCCTTGAAGCCCTATGGCAACCTCTGGCACAAGGTCACCAAGTAAGCCAAGGAACCGCCACATGGTCGACATCGCCACACGCGTCTGGAACCACAAATGGAAGATCGATCCGATTGTCCGGTCCCTGATCGACACCGACTTTTACAAGTTGTTGATGTGCCAGTCAGTTTTCCGCAACAAGCCGGATACGCAGGTGACCTTCAGCCTGATTAACCGATCCAAACATGTCCCGCTTGCCGATCTGATCGATGAAGGTGAGCTGCGCGAGCAGCTTGATCACATCCGATCCCTGTCGTTGAGCCGCGGTGAAAGTACTTGGATGCGGGGCAATACATTTTATGGCAAGCGGCAGATGTTCACACCCGAGTTTCTGGACTGGTTCGAAGCCCTTCGGCTGCCTGCCTACCACCTCGAACGGCGTGGCGATCAGTACGAGCTGACCTTTGAGGGATCATGGCCCGAGGTCATGTTGTGGGAAATCCCTGCGCTGGCTGTTTTGATGGAGCTACGGAGCAGGGCTGTTCTTAACGGAATGAGAAGGTTCGAGCTTCAGGTGCTTTATGCGCGTGCGATGACGAAGCTTTGGGAAAAAATTGAAAAATTGCGCGAATTGGACGGATTACGAGTTGCTGATTTTGGCACGCGGCGCAGGCATTCATTTCTTTGGCAAGATTGGGCTGTACAGGCCATGTACGAAGGCTTGGGCGAAAAATTTGTTGGTACGTCAAATTGCCTAATCGCCAAAAACCGCGATCTGGAAGCGATCGGAACGAATGCCCATGAATTGCCCATGGTATATTCTGCGTTGGCGCCAGATGATGCGGCACTGGCGCAAGCCCCCTATGATGTATTGAGTGACTGGCAGGAAGAGCATGATGGTAACCTACGCATCATTTTGCCCGATACTTTCGGTACAAAAGGGTTCTTGAAAAACGCGCCGGATTGGCTGGCCGGCTGGACAGGGATCAGGGTCGACAGCGGCGATCCGGCGTCCGCTGCGGAAACAGCAATAGACTGGTGGCGGTCGCGCGGAGAAGACCCCACACAAAAGCTAGTGATCTTTTCTGATGGATTGGATGCTGCAAAGATTGAAGAACTTCACAATCAGTTTAAGGGCCGGGTGCGCGCAAGCTTTGGTTGGGGCACGATGTTGACCAATGATTTCACCGGTCTGACAGAGGCTGACGCGCTTGCGCCGTTTTCGCTGGTCTGCAAAGCGGTCAGTGCAAATGGGCGCCCAACGGTCAAACTGTCGGACAACCCAAACAAAGCTATGGGACTTGTGAGAGAAATCGAACGGTATAAGCGCGTGTTCCGTGTCGGCGATCAAAAAGCAATCAAGGTCGTTGTGTGAAACACTTCAGTTTTGGCGTGTTGCGCGCAAACCGCGTTCGCGCCAAATGATAAGCAAGCCACCGAGCGCAATCAGGAACGCGCCGGGAAACAGTGCATCCCACGGAGCTTCACCAAAAAATAACCAGCCTAGGCCAAAGGCCAGTGGAATGCCAAAGTAACTGAATGGGGCAAGGTTGCTTTGTTCGGTCATGCGGTAGCTGACCACGAGGAACAGAACAGCAGTGCCGCCAAACCCGCCCATAGCTATAATCCAAGCCATGTCTGCACTGCTTTGGACCGGGGTAAAGCCGCCCAGTAACAATGCGAGGACCAGTGCGCCACAGGCGGCGGCAACGGATGAATAAAGGCTGACGAGCGGGCTAGGAACATCGTCGTCAATAAGTCGTGCAGTGACACCAACCAATGCATAACAGCTTGCAGCGCCCAGTGGCAGGAGTGCATCAAGCGAAAACGTATCTGACCCCGGTTGCATCACAAAGATAACACCCATAAATCCGACCATGACCGCGCTCCAGCGCACCCACCCTACATGCTCTCTGAGTAAAGGGACGGCCAGCGCGGTCATGAACAAAGCATTTGCGTAGGTGATAGTTGATGCGGTCGCAAACTCCATCCGACCAAGCGACATATAGAAGAAAAGCTGTGCAAATGTGACGATGAAGCCGCGCATTAAGCCCAGCTTCCACTGCCGTATCCGCAAAGTGCGGCCCGTTGCATGCCAACTTCGCGCTGCGGCCAATGCGATAATGGACGGGATAAGGCCAAAAAGGTTGCGCCACGCAGAAAGCTCGGCGGCCGAATAGGTTTCCGACAGGTGTTTGATCACCAACCCCATCGCATCAAAAAGGGTTAGCGCAACAAGGCTCAGAATAATTGCAAGTCCGGTTCGATCAGTTGGGCGCATGGTATCCTGTGGCTGAAAACGAGGGTGGGTAATGCGGGTACTTTACGAGCTTTGGCACCGCTGTCATCTGCAATCAAACCCGCAAGTCAAAGGGATCCTCCGTAATGCTCAATCGTCAGGGTTCACGCGGCCACGCATGGTTTTGACCTCGCCGCGCACTTTCTTGGCCTTTAGGCGACGTTTCTTGGAGCCCAGCGTTGGCCTGGTCGCGATCCTCCGTTTGGGTGCCACAAGTGCCTTTCGTATCAACTCTGTCAGGCGTTCGCGTGCAAGGTCTCGATTGCGGACCTGACTGCGGGTCTCCTCACATTGGATCACCAAAGTACCTTCCAGCGTCCACCGTCGACCAGCAAGTCGCTTGAGCCGGGATTTGACGGGCCCGGGCAGGCTGGGAGAGCGAGCTGCCTCGAACCGTAATTCTACGGCAGAGGACACCTTGTTCACATTCTGCCCGCCTGGCCCAGATGAGCGTATAAATTGCTCGCTCAACTCCCAGTCTTGAATGGTGATATCATCATTGATCCACAGCATAAGTGATGTTCGCTAAATTTTGGCGGGAAGAATGGTTATTTGGGTTCTTCGCTGCGCGATGGTACGTTCAAGTTCCATCAAAAAGGGCCGCACGTTGCGGTGCGGCCCAATCGAATGGTTTACGGAGGTTGTGTCGGTAAGGTCAACCGACCAACTTGGCGGTCTGCGCCGCGCGGGGCTGCCCTAGCAGGCGACCTCCAAAGTTGTTCCGACACCTCTCTCCAATACCGTTCTTGACACTGGATCACCTCCTTTTCATTTGTTGAACTCGCGTGAATGTTGGCACAGCCACATCAAAAGTCAACGCATTTAGGCTGCTCGGATTACTTTTCCCGTTAGAAAGCGGAAAGGTGCTAAGGCAATCAACGCCAATGTCAGCTTAACTGCCCAATCTGCGATGGCCAGTGATACCCAAAGCGGGGCTATCGGGCCAATCCCAAGGATCGGCAAGACTCCTCCGGCCCAAGATACGTCGTTGGATGGCTCAAGGAACGTCAGCGCGCCGGAAAATGCGATGGAAAAGAACAGCGCGGTGTCAATCGAACTGCCGATAATGGTCGATACCAACGGCGCTTTCCACCACGTTTCGCGGCGCAATGCGGAAAAGATACCAACGTCAAGCAATTGTGCCGTCAGGAACGCAAGGCCCGAGCCGATTGCAATGCGAAAAGTCACGATTGGCCCAAATTCGCCTATGATCTGTGTGCCCACAAGTGAACAGAAAACGCCCACGACAAAGCCCACCAGCACAACAGTACGTGCCGGGCCCGCGCCATAGACGCGGTTCATTATATCCGTGACCAAAAAGGCGAGCGGATAGGTAAAAGCTCCCCATGTCAGCCAGTTTCCAAACAGGAATTGTACGAGGATGTTCGAGGCCACAACGATGATGGCCATGGCAATGATGCCAGGAAGGTGTGCGCGTGTCATATTATAATGCCCGTTTTTCCAAGGTTGCGGCGACTTGATCCCATCATGGGATGCGCCCCTCTTAGTCACAGCGCGCGCCGCCTGCAAGCGTTTCCGTCAGCGCATATTCCACCATTTCCGTGCGTTGAATAGCCAAGAAATTGTTGTCAGAGACGAGGGTGAGGCATGTGGCCCCGCTGTGTGACTGCCATACAGCCAAACCTTCTAGATTGTCATGCACGCGCGGCCCTGTGGTCAACAGCGTTTCAGCTTCTGCGTTGGGATTTTCGAGGTTAATGCGCCGAATGCGGCTGCGAAACCCCAGCAAGAAAAAGGCCCGCTCAAGGATATAAAGCCGCCCCTCTGGTCCGATATCCGCCCCGGCGGGCAGAAAGGGACCATGCCGGGGCAAGAGGCCAATGATCTGCCAGCCGCCCTGAAAGAAACGATAGATCGGAAACGGTTGGCGTCGTCCGCCCGATTGCTCGGGCAGGGCATAAAGGGTGCCGTCAGGGGGCGCTGCCAGCGCCTCAAGAGACCCGTTCGGCGGATAGTCGGCAAAGTCAGGATGCCTGGGCAGACGTGTCTTGTCGGCACGCCATACTTCGGCCGGGCCTTCGTAGCTAAAGAACATGTGCTTGTCAGATTGGGCCAAACCTTCGCTGTCGCGATGCGGTTGTGGTTGTTGAGCCGCTGCAATTACATAACTTTGTGCCGTGCGATCCAGCGTGATCGTGAACGCAGCGCCGCGATCTGACAGAACCATTGCGCGGATGCCGGGATTTTGCATTTCAATCGCAGAAAGGCCGCCAAAGGTGGGCAGATCAGAAATAAGCGGCATGCTTCGGATATATGTCAGTGGCTCTGCTGTTGCCGTAAATCCGAACAGGCTTAGCGCGACACCAAGACATTTGCGCATTGTTGGGGCAAATCTGCCAGGCGCAATTCGCGTCTTGGCTTTGGTTTGGGTGCGTTGGGCTTGGGTGGTGGTGGATTGAGAATATCCTCGACCCATTTTTGCGCATCGGCGCAACCATCGCCACGAGGGGGTGGGCTTTGGTTCACGCAGCCCCGCGCGCCTCTGGGGCAAGCCAGTCGGACATGAAAGTGATAGTGGTGGCCCCACCAAGGCCTGATCTTGCGGAGCCATTTTCGGTTGCCTTTCTCATCCTTGCACATTTGAACTTTGGCGCCTGGAAAAACAAAGATCCGGGCGGTACGTTTATCTTGTGCGGCCTTTTTCATGATGCGGTGATGCGCGCCGCTCCAGCTGATGTTCACGTATGCGCCGCCATCCCGACGTAATGACACGGACGAGATATTCTCGCGCTGCTTCCGGCTCAGGTTGAGCTGTGAGGTGGGCAACATCCATATGTCCGCGTCAAGGCCCAGCTGATGGCTGCGGTGCCCCGACAGCATGGGTCCGCCGCGCGGCTGACTGATGTCCCCGATATAAAGCCCGTTCCAACCCGGTTGCTTTGCGGCATATGCGGACAGGTCTTTTATGAAGTCGATCGTTTCAGGGTGCCCCCAGTTGCGGTTGCGCGACAAGCGCATCGCCTGCCAGGTTGGCCCCGTTTCTGGCAACTGTTCAGCCCCGGCGATGCACCCTTTGGCATAGCTGCCGAAAGGTGCCGCTTTTTGGGTGGATGCGTTACGCATTGCTCCGAACTGTTGCTTTGCCAATTGCTGGGCTTGCACGCCGCTGCCTACGGCTCCAAGCCCAAAGATGAATGCAAGGATCAGGGTGATGGAATATCCGATTTTGACCATGTTGCGTGATCTCCTTGAGGGTGCACTTTGCGCAAAAGGTACAGACCAATGACAAACAACACGATGACCGGAATGTAGCCCAGTTGTGCATTGCCGGTTATGGTAGAAAACAGCCCGATCAGAAAAGGGGCGAGGAAAGCCGTAGCCTTACCCGAAAGAGCAAACAGGCCAAAGGCCTCGGTCGGGCGTTCGGGATGGGTGTGACGCACCATCATCGATCGCGAGGCTGCATAGAGTGCACCTCCCGCGCCACCGATGGCCGCCCCGCAGATATAAAAGACGATGTCCGGCGTCGAAGAACCTTCGGCAATGGCGACAAGGCCAAAGAAGCTTTCGCGGTTCATACCAACAATAATAATGCAGACAAGGATCAGGATATAGCAACAGACGTGGATCACCGGTTTGGGTCCCAGCCGTTTGTCAAAATAACCGCCGATTTGTGTAGCTACCGCCGCCGTGATCGCACCGACGATGCCAAAGACGAGGATCTGCATAATCTCCCATCCTAGAACCAGTCGGGCATAAACACCGCCCCCCGCATAAAGCGCATTAAGCGCATCACGGTAAAACATTGATCCGATTAGGAAATTCAAAAGCGACTTGCGGTGCCACGCGCCGTGCAAGGATTTTTTGAGGTCTGCCATCGCTTGACTTACCCCACCCTGTCGGTTGGCAGTCCGGGGTTCGCGCACCCAAGCAAAGAATGGAATCATGAAAACTGCAAACCATATTGCGATGAACGGACCTACTGCGCGAAAATCCTCGCCTTTTTCAGGGTCGAGACCAAAGGCAGGGGCGAGCCCTGCTATGGTGGTGCCGTCCCCCTTGTTCACGAACAGGATAAGCATGATGAAGAGACCAAGAACACCGCCCCAATACCCGATGGCCGCCCCGTCGCCGGATATTTTGCCAACTTCTTTTGTCGATCCAAGGCTTGGCAAAATCGCATTTACAAAGATCAACATGAATTCTGCCGCGATAAAGGCCAGATTGAAACAGAGCAGAATAAAATAGATGTTGCCACCCGATGGGTCGGTATACCAAAGCGCCCAGGTGAACGGCAGGTAGAGCATGGCAAACAGCCAGATCCACGGCATCCGTCGCCCGGTGCTGTCGGCATAGGCCCCGATCAGCGGCGCGGTCAGGGCGATCAGCAACCCAGCGATCGTCTGGCCCCAGAACCAAGTGGCCTGAGAGGTTGCTTTGGCTGTTTCCTCATCAGCATAGATGGTCGAGAAATACTCAAACGAAACGCCTGCAAAATATGGTCCAAAAATAAACGTAAGGCCCAAGGTATAAAAGGGCTGTGTTGCCCAGTCGAATGCCATCCAGCCACGAATGCGCTTTTTTAGACTGATCTCTTCCAATGCCTGCGTCCTCTCTGCCTTTTTATTTGGGACAATCAAAGCAGGCCAACACATAAGAGGCAAGGAAAGGTTTACGCGGCTGTATGTAACCGCTTGTCAACTGGGTGTTGCATCGGTGGCCAAGGTCGTATTGCTTCGGTTTTGATACGAGCGGCTGCCCGATCCGGTGCAGATGTTGATTAGGGTTGAGTCCCATGGTCTGACAGGCCTGTGCTCAGGGACAATCCCATCGCGGCTGGTTGCCGCGGCCCGGTACAAAGCATAGCTTATTTTTGTCTCATCAGGGTTCCACATCGATTTTTCGATATAGAAAAATCTATCGTCCCAGCAGATCGTCCGGCTGTGTATATCGAAACGCTGGAAAGCATGCAGGCGTCGCCGTTGCGGTACCGAAACCTGCCATTGTCAGGCCTCATTTTCCCTCAGCGTTGCGATTAATTCGGTGTGAACGCCCATGCCAAGCCGACCCAGATCATACAGTGTTGGTGCGCGGCTACTGTTCAACGCGGCAAATGCATCCAGATCCCAAGGCCATATGACATGGTGCGACACGTGGGTATCCAGTGAATCGATCGACATCTGCTGTGGGGCTATGAACAGATCTTTGATAAGGTGAACGAAAGGAAACATATCATACTCTAGCCGTTCGAAAAGCGCGACGGCATGCTGACAGGTCAAGGGGTGCGTCAAAGTATCCTTGCACCGAAGTCCCGTACAACTTACCTGTCACTGAACAAACAAAGGAACCTGCCCATGCTGGCCATCTATGGACCCCTGCAACTGATCCTGAGCGTCGTCTACTTCGTGATGATCGTACACATTATCATGAGTTGGCTGATTAATTTTCAGGTTTTGAACCTGCACCAGCAGTTGGTTGGCCAAATTTGGGATGGGTTGAATCGCCTGCTTGATCCGATCTATGGTCCGATCCGCCGAGTGTTGCCCGACACGCGGCCGCTTGATCTTGCGCCGCTTGCGGCGTTACTGATCGTGATCTCTTTGCGTGCTTATATTTTGCCTGTGGTCTTTGGTTTCGCCTGATCGGCACTTGTTCAGGCCCTGGTAAAATGTGACTCTGCTGACCACGAGCATATGAACATAAATTGACAGGTTTTTGAAACATGGCAAGCGCTGCCACGCTGCTGCGGGACGTATTTGGCTTTGACGATTTTCGCCCGGGTCAGCAACAGATCGTTGCTGCAGTGGCCGCGGGCGAGAACACGCTGGCCATCATGCCCACGGGCGGCGGCAAGTCACTTTGCTTTCAGTTGCCTGCTCTGATTCGTGACGGTGTGACGGTCGTCATTTCGCCCTTGATTGCCTTGATGCGTGACCAAGTACGCGCTTTGCAAGCGGCGGGTGTGTCAGCAGGTGCGTTGACCTCTGGCAATACCCCAGAAGAAACTGAGGACGTTTGGAGCGCACTTGATCGGGGCGAACTAAAGCTGCTGTACGTCGCGCCAGAACGGTTGGCAGCTGGGTCATCGATTGGCATGCTGCGCCGCATCGGTGTCAGCCTGATTGCTGTGGACGAAGCGCATTGCGTGAGCCAGTGGGGACATGACTTTCGCCCAGACTATCTGAAAATCGGAGAATTGCGCCGCGCGCTCGATGTGCCGCTGGCAGCCTTTACGGCCACAGCAGATGCGGAAACGCAGGCCGAAATCGTACAAAAACTGTTTGATGGTGCGCAGCCCCGCACCTTTTTGCAGGGGTTTGACCGGCCCAATATCCATCTCGCCTTTGCTGCCAAGAACGGGCCACGCGCGCAAATCCTGAACTTTGCTGCAGCACGCAAGGGCCAATCGGGCATCGTTTATTGCGGGACGCGTGCCAAGACGCAGACGCTGGCCCAAGCCCTGCGCGAGGATGGCCATGCCGCAATTCATTATCACGGCGGTATGGAGGCGGATGACCGGCGCATCGCTGAACGCCGGTTTCAGCAGGAAGACGGGTTGATTGTCGTGGCCACCGTTGCCTTTGGCATGGGGATCGACAAACCGGATATACGATGGGTGGCCCATGCTGATCTGCCCAAATCGATTGAAGCCTATTATCAAGAAATTGGACGCGCGGGCCGTGATGGCGCTCCGGCTGAAACTCTGACGCTGTTTGGGCCTGAAGATATCAAACTGCGCCGAACCCAAATTGACGAAGGCCTAGCCCCGCCAGAACGCCGCATGGCGGATCACGCGCGACTTAATGCGCTGCTGGGTCTGGCCGAGGCGCTGGAATGCCGCCGCAAGACCTTGCTAGGCTATTTCGGTGAGTTTGATGTAACCTGTGGCCATTGTGATCTGTGCCAGAACCCCGTTGAAGTCTTTGATGGCACCACGGCGGTGCGCAAGGCGCTGTCCGCAATGCTACGTACGGACGAATGGTTCGGCGCAGGCCACCTGATCGATATCCTGCTTGGCAATGAAACTGACAAGGTGCGCCAGCGCGGTCATGATGGGCTGCCAACGTTCGGTGTTGGCACTGAATACACGCGTCCACAATGGCAGGCGGTGTTTCGGCAGATGATGGGCCACGATCTGGTGCGCCCAGATTCCGAACGGCACGGTGCGCTGCGGATGACTGACGCCGCCCTGCCAATCTTGCGTAATAGGGACAAAATCGCTCTGCGCCGTGACACCATTAAGGCTGCAACCCGCAGACCTGCGGTCAAGTCTATGGTTTCTGAAGAAGATGCGCCGTTGCTTTCGGCACTCAAGGCGAAACGGCGCGGGCTGTCCGAGGCGGCCAAAGTGCCTGCCTATGTCATCTTTCCAGACCGTACGCTGATCGAAATGGCGGAACGGCGGCCAGCGAACCTTGATGAAATGGCGCACATTAGTGGCATTGGGGCCAAAAAGTTGCAGAATTTTGGCAAAGCATTTTTGGCTGTCATCAATGGCGAGGCTGAGGCTATGCACCCGACACGCCGCAAGCTGGCCGGGCACAAATCTGGCAATGTTTATGATCGTTTGCTGGAAGTACAGGCTGATCTTGCACGCGGTCGCGATGGTACTGAAAAACCAATGAGCTGCTCGGCGTCGCAACTGGCTAGGGTTGCTCAGATGCAACCTGACGACGACGCGGCACTTGAGCGGCTGCTAGGTGATCGCAAGGCCCAGCGTTTTGGGCCCGCGTTTCTGGACGTCCTGCGCGAGGCGGGCTAAGTTTCCCGGAATAACGAAAGGGTGACAGAATGCTGGTTGTGATTTCCCCGGCCAAACGGCTGGACTGGGCAGAGCGCGATGTCGAAATGACAACGCCCAAGATGCAAGATGACGCGGTACGGCTGGCCCGGACGGCGCGCAATCTGACGCTGGGCAATCTGAAATCCCTGATGAGCCTGAGCGATGATCTGGCGCGCTTGAACCGCGATCGGTTTCAGGCGTTTGCCGATGCGCCAGATGCCAACGTGACCCGTCCGGCCATGCTCGCCTTTGCAGGTGATACATATCAGGGTTTGGATGCTACGACATTGTCGACCGACGACGTCTCATATGCTCAGGATCACCTGCGCATTCTTTCGGGCCTGTATGGCGTTTTGCGTCCTCTCGATGCGATCCAGCCCTACAGGCTTGAGATGGGCAGCCGTCTGAGAACGCGGCGTGGCGGATCTCTTTACGACTATTGGCGCAGCGACTTATCCAAAGCGCTGAATGCGCAGGCCGAGGCAACTGGCACCAATATGCTGATCAATTGCGCAAGCCAGGAATATTTTGGCGCAGTCGCTGAAAAGGCGCTCAGGCTCAATGTGGTCACCCCAGTTTTCATGGAAGACAAAGGGCAGGGCCCTAAAATTGTAA
>Ga0206678_10002474_pt1 | contig 11714 bp, 10 predicted proteins | sample M180m12015metaG_FD_155453 | JGI IMG/M metagenome (GOLD analysis project Ga0206678, IMG submission 155453) | Ammonia-oxidizing marine archaeal communities from Monterey Bay, California, United States - M1 80m 12015 | ecosystem: Environmental > Aquatic > Marine > Intertidal zone | place: USA...
TTCATGTAGTCTATGATCGCGTCCTCCCCCTTTAATTGATCGAGCTTTTTCTTAATCTCCTCCTTCAGCCCTAAATCAAACTCAAAATTGATAAAATGACTAATAGCTTTATCACTTAGTGCTACTAATCCTGTTAAACCTATATCTCCTTTATGTTTGGACAAAACCGCTGCAATACCGTCATCAATTTGTGTGAGCCCACAAAGTCCTAAGCAACCAGCATAGTCCGATAAAATCCCTGCAATACCTTGATCAATCTGCGTTAAGCCGTTGAGCCCAATGGTTTTTCCTTGGTGTCTTGAAAGTGACTTTGCAACTGATTCACTTAGCTTATTAAGTCCATTCAATCCTAGTATTTCTCCCTTGTGTTTAGATAAAATTTCAGCTGCAGTTTCTGATATTAAATGTAATCCATCTAACCACAGTGATCCCTGATATGTAGAAAGGTATTTTGCTGTATTATCGTTTAAATTTTTTAAGCCGTTTAAGTTTAATTCGGGCAAAAGCCTTTGGGAACTGGACTTCAGATTGCCCTCCGGGGCCGCCTTCCCCATTGTGTCGGTTTCTTCGATGACTCTTCTCCTAGACGTATCGTCGCTACAGGATCCATGTTTTACTAAATTTCTAGCAACATTATCATCCAATTGTTTAATACCACTTAACCACAATTCCCCTTTATGTTCAGCAAGTTTATTCGCTACAGAATCATCAATATTCTGAAGTCCATTCAACTGCAATGTACCATTTATTTTAGCAAGCCATTTAGCGGGATTTGATTCTATTTTTTTTATACCATCCAAAACAAGCCTCCCGCTACAATAAGATAGGCATTCAGCAATCTCTTCATCAATTTTTTTTATGTCACAGAGCCATAAATCGCCATTTAGTTTAGCGAGAGAGTCAGCAGATTTTTTTTCTAGTTTAAATGGGCCACCTAAGACGAGTTTACCAACATGTTTTGATAGTTCATGTGCACTTTTTGCATCTATAGTAGCTAAGTCATCAATTACAAGACTTCCCTTAAATTTTGAAAGTTCACCGGCAACCTTACTTTCAATTTTATTAATTCCATCAAATGCGAGTTCGGTACCTTTAAAATTTACGAGCTGTTGAGCCGTTTCTAAATCCAACCGTTTTAGGTGTAAATTCAAGCACGATCCTTTAAATTTTGATAATGATTTAGCTACTTCAGGGCTTAGTTCTTGCAAGGTCAAAACTAGTCCATCACCAGAGAAAGTAGATAAAATTGAGGCATTATTTTTACTGATTTCTTTCAGATTTAAATGGATTGAGTCGACTTTCGACCTAGCTAACAATTTAGTAAGTCTTTCATTAATTTCGAAAAGTTTTATAACAATTCTATCTTCATCATAATAATCCTCCAAACTAGAAGATAACTCATTTTGTTTATATTCAAAAATTGATTCAATTAAACTCTGGTTAATTGAATTGTTTGAGTCTTTTTCGGATACCCCAAGAATAGCTAGATTATGTTTTAATAATTTAATGATACGTTCGTCTTGAACGTCAAAGTATGGATATCCCGAATTGAAAAAGTTTTCTAGCTTTAAACAATTATCTTCATCATTTATTTTATGTTTTTCACTTGTCCAAGGGGGTGTTTCTGTGTCGTAAAATGTTATCAATGCTTCCTTAAGGATATTAAATATTTCTTGGTCAAAACTTTCACAAAACACATGCTGAAAAATTGCCGAAGTAATTTTTTGAGCTGAGATTTTTTTAGGCTTAGGATTCTCATGAATTATTGAATTTAATCGTTTATTGATTTCAGACTTATATGATCCTAATTCGCAGTGTGTCTCGTCCTGAAGCTGAATGCTCCAATTCTTACTGATGATATTTATATTATCTGCTAAATTGATAATTTCGTTTTCATGTGACGATTTAAATCCATTCCAATCGTACAAAAATACGCCAATTAACATTTCGTTAAGGAAGCGCTGTTGAACTTTTTTGCCGCGTTCCCTCTTAAGACGGAGCAAATAGTCGACAACCCTGTCCTCAGTCTCTTCAGGCAAGTAGGTCTTGAAATGTGTTTTGAACTTCAAAGCTTATTAAACTGCTAAAATTGTAGTTAAATTGGTTAATCCAGTAAAGAAATCCTTCCAGTAATTTTTTACTCAAAAAAAAAATACTTGCGCCGTATGAAATCCGTGGGTAACTTTCTCCCTAGGTGAAACCCTAATGTGGGGAGGTCTCCTAACTAGTTAAAAAAACACTAAAAATACGTTAAAAATGATAAAAATGGATAACGCAGTCAAAGAAATACATACCGTAATCAATAGGCCGTACCTAGAAGATGGAGATACAGAAGCAGTCAAGAAATTCATTGCTGAGGGCGGAGACACCAATGCCAGAGAAGACGAATGGAAGCAAACGCTTTTGCATAATGCGGCTGTTTACGGTCGCAAGGAAATCGCTGAACTACTCATTGCCGCTGGCGCGGATTTGAATGCAGAGGATGTTAATGGCAAAACACCGCTAGATGAGGCCATCGGTCGCGAAGAACCCGAAGTCGCCAAACTACTTATCGCCAAAGGTGCGGATGTGAATGTTGGGAATCCTTTGTATGAGGCGACTATGGGAGGTCACAAGGAAATCGCCGAACTGCTTATCGCCGAAGGTGCGGATGTGAATGTGAAGCTTGGTGATAAAAACACTCCTTTACATTATGCGGCTCGTGAAGGTCACAACCAAGTTATCGAACTACTCATCGCCAAAGGTGCGGATTTGAATGCGGCGGATAAGTATGGCGAAACACCGCTAGATATGGCCATCACTTACGAACGTGTGAGAACAGACAAGTTCCTCCGCAAACGCGGCGGCAAGACCAAGAAGGAACTGGAAGCCGACGACAGCTAAATCCGCCTGTCTTGTCACCAAGAAAATGCATCTCGCAGTCAAAGAAGGAGAGCTTCGCACCGGGGCGGGGGCCGAGACCGAGGCAATCGAGGCAATCGAAAAGGATTACCCGCACCTGAAGGTCGAGCGCATTCGATACTCTTGTAGATGCGGTCAAGCCGTGTGTCGTCTTCGTGCCTCGACGAGCAGGTGAAGCGGGTGTTTCTCGATGACTACCAGCGCACGCCAGACGCCGAGGAACTGCGCTTGGCCGGGCAATACGGCCTTGTCACGCTCTGCCGTTCTCTGTTCAACAGCAACTTGTAATTCCTGAACTGACATGAACGACTATATTCCTAAACATTTTGAGGCGTTAAAGAATGCAAAATTCAACGAGCAAGGTCCGGTGGGTGATTCTCCCGCTACATGGGTGGTGGATATGCAGCTTGATTTTGGCCAAATCGACAATTTGCCTGATAAACAACTCACAAGACAAGAAGTTCGAAGAATCTGTCAGGATACTCGTAACAATGTTTTTTACGGATACATTTGCGCGATGTCTTGGGGTGCGCAGGGGCGAGGGCCTAACGGAGGTGTAAATGCAAGAAAGGCGTGGGCTGCCCGTGGGCAATTTCAGGATAGGTTGGAGAATCTGCGCGGGATGAAGAATTCAAAGCGGTGTGATGCCTACAATTTGTTTGCGGGCAAGAACCGTGTTTCTGGTTTGGGATCAGCGTATTTCACAAAGCTACTCTATTTTTTTGGCCCGGGTAACCATTACGTCATGGATCAATGGACGGTTAAATCTGTTTGTCTGCTCACCGGGCGTAAGATTGTTAAGAATAGTGGTGGTCATCCGTCTAAAGATAATACTGGATTCAATTATAACCTGTTCTGTCGGGTCGTTGATGACTTGGCTCAAAAGTTTGGATCCACTGGTGATGTCATCGAGCAGAAACTTTTTAGTATTGGTTCGATTAAAAAGAAACCGAGAGGTGTTTGGCGGCAATATGTAGTTGATGAATGGGAAAAACTACAGCTCAAGCGATACAACCAAGATGCTTTGGAACAGTTTCTTGCCGACTTACAACCTGTCAGCAGACATCTTTTTGGTAGATGTGACGTACGTTATGCCTATACACTTTGAAGCTGCTAACCATGTTCCTACTGTTCGTGATGCCGGAAGGCGGGCGGGCGCGACTCAAGATGGCTGTGGAACGGGTTCTACCTTGTCTCGTTCAGTCGATTCTGCTGCATGGGTGTTAGGCAGTTGTTCTGAGTTGATAATTTTTGGAGTAGAAGAAATCACATATGACCAAGCGAGGATATCTCGAAGGTTAAAGAATAGCTAAGCCCAAAAACGATATTAAGCAGCTCGAATATAAACAATCATTATGGTAATTGATGATTTATTAGCACTACCTGAAAAGGATTTACCTTTTTTTGGTTTTGGGATTAATTTTTTTCCATTTTGGGACTTATTTTGTACTGACAACGATTTATTGGGATCTAAGTCACTGAGAGGTTATAAGTGGGATTCTGATGGTACAATAATCAATTTCGCCAAGTGTAACGGTGTTGTAATTCGAGTTCATGACAAATATCCGAAACGGCCTATACCGACAATTTGCGATGGGAACCTTACTATTGGGAAATTCATTTCTTCTTGCTTTAGAAACTCTCCCCATATCGCTCAGTGTGTAGATCGATTTCATTTCATCGCCCTATGTGAAAGGCGTAAACACTATGAGAAAAGTGACTTGGACTTTGATCATCTCCAGAAATTGCTTTTGTGTATAACAAGATCAGCAAAATATTTAACAAAGTACCAACAATATGAGTATTTACAGGATATGGAATCCAGACCGCCATGGTTGCGATAATTAAATAATACGATAAATAAAATATTAACAATATGAACCCAGCTCGTTCCTACTTTCAAGACATCATGCTTTAGTATTACAAGATGAAACACCTCCTAATCACAACTATAGCAGCTGTACTGTTGGTGGTGAGTCCGGTGGCAGTTCAAAAGGCAAAGGTTACAGTTGGCAACAATTCTATATAAATGCGTTTAACAATTGCAGCTATTAGAAGTAACGAAAGGTTTATGCGAACGGGAGCCTCCCATAGCGATATTTATTCGGGGTATACAAAGATAGACGATGAGGCTGCTAAATATCTGGTTGAATTAGAGTTGTCTGCGCGAAAGCATCATCGGCTCGAGAACCCTATAATAACATTAAAAGACCTTGTAAGCCTGAGTGATAATAGCGCATTATATCTTGGAAGATTGGACGGTGCATTATTTCTGAATGGGTTAAAGTATATTACGGATGAATCCATATATAACTTAACGAGTGGTAGGCTGGATTGTATATGCTTGAATGTAAAGGCATTAACAGAATTTGGAGCAGCATGTTTAAGAAAGCTAACGAAAGGTTTGTTTTTAGGAATAGAGAGAGGAGATGACGGGGTCTTTAAACAATTGGGTTTAACTCGATCCGTTATGTTTTTGGATGAATTAAAACAAATTTCAATTAGCGGCTTAGAGCATTTGTCAAAGCATAGGGCCTATCTTGTTCTGGGGCTAAATAATTTAACAAAAGAGCAAGCAATAGCGTTGCGGAGTAAAAGAGGAAGCTTAAAATTAAACAACATAACATCAATAAGCGATTCAGCTGCAGAGGTGTTAGGCAGTCGTTCTGGTTCGATAATTATGAGAATAGAGGAAATTACATATGACCAAGCGAGGATATTTCGAGGGTTCAAGGGTCGGATTAATGGAAAAACCGCAAAAGATTGGGTGTCAGGCATTAGACGAAAGAGATTTTGAATCAATAATTTATGAATGTAGTTATTTGCGCGTGATGTTGTTAAGGCCTAAAATGCGTAGTTTATTGGGGCCTTTTTTTGTCCTTACCTTTAGAAGCACTAATTCCAAACGATGAACTGCCCGAGTTGCATGAAAGATATTCACCCCTGTGCTACCAAATGCCATAACTGTTATTCAGATATTTATCATGAACCCTTTTTTAGTTCAGATCTTTGGTACGAATTTGAAGAAGGGTCTGGTGCCGTTGTAGGTGGTTTATCCCTTTTGCTTCTTTTTTTCTATGGCGCCGCTAGTGGAGCTGGAATTATTGTTTCATTTTTAGTTGCCGTTATCTGTTCTCTAATTTTTAATTTTATTACTAGTTTTGTGGTTACTTATTGGAAGAGGATACTTATTATAATTGTTTTAGCATCCATATTTGGATGGTAGTCATTTAGGAATATGAGATTTACTCTAGTCTTTTTATTATTTGCATCGATTGTTGTTGAGCCAATCGCCCAAATAAACCCCACATTGCATATCCCGTTAATATTTGAAGATGCCGTACTGTTACCTGAACAGTATAACCATTCAAATATTGGAATTGATAAATTGTTAGATAAAAGATTCAAATTTAGCATTTTTCAGTTTGATCCCGACCCCCCTGAAGTTCTTGCTATACACGCACTGTACGGGGACGAGAATAATTATGATATCAGTAATTATTGGTACTTAAGAACAAGTGACGCTCTGTCTTACTGGACAGCCTGCGAGTATTTTAATGCAAACACAGTTTCCAATGCCGATAACAAAATCAATTCTCATTACATCGCGACTGTTGCCACTATAAAATTTTTACGATATGCAATTTCATCAAAAGTAACTTACATCAGCAATGATTTGACCGATCTGCCCGTAACAATTTTGAACTGGGGAGATGTTGGTGAACGGGAACACGTGGAAAACAAACGAAAAATTAGAAACGCAGATTTTCTTAATGGAAAGACACTAGGAGATTACATCGATGCCGGATCGATTAAACAAGTAAATGATATTAAACTTGGGATCGGATTATCTAGTCGCGTTAAAGTAGGAGGTGAAGAGCAGCGTGGAAACAAAATCAACTTTGTTTTTGACGGTTGCCGATATCACTTAGAGATTGTGGCGGAAGGCAATTACTTTGATCAACCAAAAGGAATTCAAGAAGTATTACTTTATGGGTCTGTGCACGCAATAGAAGGAACTTTCGCGAAATATTGGATGTGCATCTATCATAAGGGAAGGGATTACAGTAAACTCACCGAATTTTATTACAGAATTGAGGCCAAGTAGGCTTTTCTATAAGTAAAATAATATACTTATGGGTATTTTTAAATTTTTTAGTATCACCCCATTAAGAAGATTTTACCATGCCATATTATAAATGCCCCCGGGACGGGTCAACAGAATATTATATTGCTACCGATATAAGACAAAAGATTAGCGGTACAGGAGGTGGAGGCGGAGGTGGAGGCAGTGGGTTCACTCCGCCACCGACACCCATATTTAACGACAAAGGAAGGTTTCTGTATCATGAACATCATACGCCCACACCAGGTGATCCTATACATATAGACCCTATTCAGATACGTACTGATAACATTGAATATAATGTAATAAAATGCAAAAATTGCAATACGATCTTATCAAAAAAAGATTTGGTGTATACAGTAGAAGAAATAGAGGCGGAGCGGAAAAGACAAGAAGAAATAGAGGCGGAGCGAAAGAGAGAGGAAGTGGAGCGAAAGAGAGAGGTAGCGGAACGAAATGCAGAAGTAGATATTGATTCGATATTTCGTGCAATCTTGTTCGTGTCCTTAGCATTTGTATGCTTGTCGTTATCCTTTTGTTCTCCAATATTACAACTCACCCCGCCCCTGATATATGAATTCTTTTGTTCTCCAATGTACCAAGCGATTAATTCAAACACAAATGATTCCATGGCGCATGTCATCAGCGTTTTGGGTCTTGTGGCTACAATTTTACTATCATATTTTACAATGGATTTATTGCTGAATGGTACTGATAATATCGATTACAAACTAGAACAAGAATTGACTCAGGAAACTGGAAAGATTATGCAATTTAGGGTCCAATATAAAATATTGCTTATTGGAACCATATTATTACTCGTATTAATCGTGCCTATGGTCTGGTATTATATTCCCAATAAACAATCATTATGGTGGGTCGTCTGGGCTTTATTCGGCTTTCTTCCGGCCATATTTTTTATAGTATCAATTGTAATTCGAATTATGCAATATGTACTATATTTTGTTCGGGTGAAAGCAAAAATACGGTAAGTACCCGTTTTGCAAATCAGATTTTAGTACGGCGTTTAAATATGCAAATCAATCTTATACTTGTGTATGCGGAAACAGAATGAAATTAAAACCAAGGTAAAGATAAAAAACACCAGAACATATGTTGAAAACACCCCAAGCACACATATCTTAGAATTCTTATTTCATTTTTGAATTAGAATTAAAGGGATTTCTTGATTAAAAACAATTCTGAAAGGATAATTCCTCAGTAGTTTAATTATTAAAATTAAATTTTGGGTGAGCGGGAAGTAGTAAAGATCCAATTAGTGTGAAGAAGGTGTTTATTGGTAAAATAAATAAATCAGGCAGGAATCTAAAGTGGATCATTAAGGGGACTGTTTTCCGGGGATAAACTTAAGCCCTCCCCAGTGTCATAATGTTAACCACGAGACACTTAATTTTTTCATAAACCGGGGCTTGTCCTTTAAATTTATTCGGGCAACCAACCAGAGACAGCTCTGCCTTGGGGCACTTTTTGTTTTTTCACCGATCAACCCTCATTAGCGCATTCCTTCGGCTTTCTCACTCCCGGCTAGCGACCTGATTCGGCCTCGAGAAATTTTAATCTCGGCACCTTAAAAATGAGTATTTGGCATTTGCGCATAATCGCGAGCTATGTCCTTTATTCGGTTTAACCAACCGTCGACTTGGCTCATTCCGCAACTCGGACCCCGTGCGCACCCGATGTAAGGTTGTCTTTCGACTATTGTTGCGGCGCTTTTTACGGGCTTGGCAGTATCTCGCCGGAATACCGGCTTACTCGCACTAGCTTAAGGTTTGCTACACCATAATAAAATGCCTTCATTTTTTAGGTTATTTAATAATTCTTTTTTGGAAAAAATCTATCAGGGTTTCTGGTTTCATTTTTGGAAATCCAATTGCAGTACATTTGGTTAAACGAAAGCAACTTCGATTGTATGTCGATAGTCTGCCTAATCAATCCATCATCGAATCGATGAAAATGTCTGCAACTGCCTTTTCCTCGAATAAAAACATCAAAATGATCCACTAGCTTGGCGATATGCTTTGAAAGCGGCTTCCGCCAGCGGACTTTCGGCCTGAAAGATTTTTCCATATTATTAATTACACAAAAAATTTAGTTTAAGTGGATTTTAATTTTATTTTTTCAAACAAAGTTTTTTTAACCAAATAGTAAAAACAAAATTAAAAAAATTATTTTAAAATATTTAAAAATAATAAATCAGAGAAATAGTTTAAATTATCTCTTGACTTTTACGTTGTGGATTATATACTTAGGCTTGTATGGAAATACTTTATGAAACAATTCGGGATTCCCTTGTTAACGGATTAAAAAATGTTGGTGCAAAGGATTGGTGGAAAAGCCCAACACCTATCGCGTGGTGCGATGGAACCTTTAATACAGTCTGGGGCTGTTCGAAAATTAGTGACGGATGTCGCAATTGCTACGCACTTGAATTAGCAAAAACATGGGGGTTTGGTTCGACGCGTCCAAGTCTCTGGGGTGCTATCAAATCAACCAAGGCCGATAAGGGATACAATGTCGAAATGGGGCGTAGAGTTTTCGGCAGTGATTATTGGAACAAATTGCTTAAGTGGAACCAGATGGCGCGTGATAAGAATTCAATCGTGATGGTCTTCACTTCAAGCATGGCTGATAATTTCGAGAAACATCCAACCACTGCCCGTGAGCTTGAAAAGCTATGGTCCTACATTCGCAAAACGCCAAATATCCATTATCAGCTCTTAACGAAGCGAGCGGAGCGGATTCGGGAATCTCTGCCAGAGGATTGGTATGAATACGAGAACGGCTATCCAAATGTCTGGCTCGGTGTGTCGGTTGAGAGCAATGAAGTCGCATATCGCTTCAACGACTATTTGGCGGACATTCCCGCAGCAGTCAGGTTTATGTCCTACGAGCCCGCAATCGGCCCGCTCACAGACATCCGCTGGGAGCAATTAGATTGGTTGATTGTGGGTGGAGAGAGCGGCCCAAAGCGGAGGCCTTTTGAGCATGATTGGGCGCGGTATGTCCATCAGCAGTGCAAAGTTCATGGCGTAGCTTTTTTCTACAAGCAGGACACAGCGTTTCGGTCATCATCAAATCCGTATCTGGACGGGAAGAAATATTACGAATTCCCCTTCCCTAGGGCTTGATCACTGGAAATGAATACGAATCTGATCGACCGAACAGAGTTGGCTCAGGCACTTGGTGTTTCGAAGAGAACTGTGGACCGCCATACGGCTTCTCAAAAAATACCACACATCAAAATTGGACGTTCAAGGCGGTATTGTTTGGATGAGGTTATCGAATGCCTGAAAGTTTCCGCTCGTGACAAAAGTCACTTGTGAACTTTGTCCGGGAAGGTTGAGAACCATTCCTTTGACTCGCCCTCGTCCACTAATTTGAGATAGCTCGATTTCAATTGCTCTACCGAATGTCCGGTTTCTTTTGAAACGAGTTCGAAATCCCAAACAGTCTCTTCACACCGGTAACTTACATAACAGTGCCGGAAAAGATCTCGACCTTGTGCATCCGCTTTTAATGGACCCCCAAATTCCAATTTGAGACTCAGCAAATGCCTATTTTTTGTTACATTTGAAATCGTGACAATTTTACCCTTTTTCGGAGCTCCCTTACTTAATTTGTTCATCCAATCTTTAAGGCACTCCTTTTTTGGTATTTTCCTCATTCGCGAAGTCTTTGATACCTCAGCCTTGATAAGTAAAAAACTATCATGCTTAAAATAATCTTCCCAAGTTAACCTTTGTATTTCCTCAGGCCGCAATCCCGCAAACGATCCCAATACGATACAGGGGATTACTTGTTCAGGTGCATTTTTCAAATAGGAATCCAATTGTTTGGGCGTGATAATCTCAGGCTCAGCCGTGCATTCAACTTCGTTTTCCAGAACAAGTTCTAATGCCTCTGCATCAGGTATGGCTTTAATTTTAGCGGCATATTTCACCAGTTGCCTAAAAAGAGCCTTATAGTGATTTTGGTACTTCGGAGTTTTTGTAGAAAACTGTTCAAAGAAAACATCGATTTTTATGTCGTCTAAATCACGAACGTAAATACTGCCTAAACTTTTTTTGATTCGCTGCAGCCTGTTTGTAGTGACTCGCCGATGAATATCGCTCCATTTCTTAGAACGTTGAATAAGCAATTGATCAATTAATGCTGAAATTGTTAAATTTCCGTTTTGGGTATGGAAGTTGTTGTAAAATTTTACAGCGTCTTTTAGCGGCACTTTTTCATCCAAGGACTTCTTGGCCTCAGCCCATTCGAAGACCGCCTGAAGCAAATCTGTGTCTTCTGGGAGATAGTTGAGTGCTGCGATTATTTTTTCCTGTGTTGATTGTCGCAACGATATCAACGAACCGGCACCATTTCGAATCCCGGCGGCAATTTCCTTCACACGTTTTTCGGCAGCCTCAAGTGTTGATCGGCTCTCTGAACGACGTATTCCATTGTGTTTATACCTGATTTTGTAAACAGGTGATTTTTCAGTCGGTGGATATATTTTAATCGAATTATGAGTATTCATAATAACGATTATCACTTGGGAAATGGGAATCTCTAATTTTTCGAAACTTTTTTTGTTTCGAATTTGTTTCGGGATTCGGGGAAGTGCCTAAAACCTTTGGAAAAGTGGAGCGGGTGAAGGGAATCGAACCCTCTTCACATTCAAAAC